>Ga0265338_10001649_pt1 | contig 35677 bp, 24 predicted proteins | sample 42126metaG_FD_193579 | JGI IMG/M metagenome (GOLD analysis project Ga0265338, IMG submission 193579) | Rhizosphere microbial communities from Carex aquatilis grown in University of Washington, Seatle, WA, United States - 4-21-26 metaG | ecosystem: Host-associated > Plants > Roots > Rhizosphere...
AGGCGTCACGCGCGGACAATTGTGTTTGAAACAAACACGAATTTTAACAAGCTCGACACACATGCTCGCAATCTGTTGTGTGTCGACCGCAACTACGGGACGCCTCGGGTTGACGGAACACCACAAAGTAGCGCTTTATCGCCAATCGCTGCAGTGCATAAGTTAGAAGTATCGCTCCGAAAATACCCGCGCAACTTCGCGTATGCTGCTTGAGCGATCAATCGACTAGCGACAACCATCCGATGGAGGCACCCGCATGACTGGACTGACCGAATCGACGCGCCGGCTTGGCACACGTCTCATGATGACACTGGCCGCCGTTTCAATCATGCTCGGCTCAAACATACCCGCCGCCTACGCGCAAACCACGGCAGAGACTACCGCAGCAAGCTCGCCGGTCGGCGTCTGGCAAACCATCGACGATCGTACGGGCCAACCCAAGGCGCTGGTACAGATCAGCCAGATGCCCGATGGCACGCTCAGCGGGAAGGTGCTGACCGGGCTCGGTGCCGAGCACGATCCTCTGCGTCGCTGCACGGCCTGCACCGATGCGCACAAGGATCAGTTGGTACAAGGGATGGTCATCCTGAGCGGGCTCAAACCTGACGGTGACCATTGGGACGGCGGCGAAATTCTCGACCCCGAAAACGGCAAGCTCTACAAATGCAAATTGCATCTCGAGAATCAAGGGCTAAGCCTGGTGGTACGCGGTTACATCGGCTTCTCGCTGATAGGCCGTTCACAGACTTGGCGTCGTGACACCGGCACGCCCAAGGCGGAATAACGGAGCCGGGCACTAGCGACGAGAAGTGGGATGCGGGAGAGTCAGCATCAACGTGGCAAGATAGCGGTCTTACGTCGCTATCTTGCCAGCTCAACAGATCCACGGCTCAAGCGCTATTTGCTGACACGGCTGCGTGGCGCGCGAGGCGTGCGCGGGGGTCGCGGCAGCCTGGCCCGCGCACGCCGGGGCGGCCCGGCTACCTCGCTTGGCGCAGCGGCCGCTTCTGCGGCAGCGATGTCCGCCGCCACCCCGACTTGGGGTTGACGCATACGCATGAGCACCCGCGCGTACACCTGCTCCACATCCTCGCTATACAGCCGCTTGAGCAGTTCTTCGAGGATGCCCTCCTCGTGCCAGGCTTTAAAGCGCCGATGGCAAGTTTGATACGGCGGAAACGTGCGAGGCAGCAAGGACCAGGAGATCCCGGTCGAAATAATCCACAGCACGCCGTTGAGCACGGCTCGACTATTGGACAGCGGCCGCCCGCGCAAATCCTTGCGGGGACGGCTTTCAGGCAACAACGGAGCGATCAAACGCCACTCTTCATCCGTAACTTCACGATAAGGTCTCATCCCTTCACCTCTGAACAAACGGCGCCTAAGCACCGGGTTCGCGGCCGCCATATAACAGGCCGGCTACGGCTCATCCCGCAGCCGGCCAACAAGGTCCGAGGCAGTACACGTCAAAGACGGCGCTCGGCCGGGTCGGCCGGATGCGGAAACCAGGCTTGCTGAGTCAGCAAGCCCAGGAGGACAAATTTATCGGGACGGAGCGCGCCTTGATATAAGACGATTCTCAAATCTGAGGACAATCGAACAGATCACGGCGCCGCACGTGAATTTCAGGTCAACGATGTATCGACAATACGACGCGGCGCAGCGCGATATTCTTCCGATTGCATTTCGATGATGCGTGAAACGGTACGCGCAAATTCGTTGGCCATGGGCCCTTCCACGTACAGCTCGGAGGCTTGCGCTTGTGCAGACATCAGCAGCTTGATGCTGTGGTCGTACAGCACGTCGATCAACCAGGTAAAACGCCGCGCTTCCGATTGCATCCTCGGCGTCATGACCGGCACCTCGGACAAGATCACGGTGTGAAAACGGGTCGCCAATTCAAGGTAATCGTTTTGCGAACGCGGACCGCCGCACAGCGTGGCGAAGTCGAACCAGACCACGCCGTCGGCCCGGCGCAGGGCTTTGATCTCACGCTGTTCAATGCGCAGCAGCGGGCTCTCGTCGGGCACCGCCGCGCTTTCGCGAAACGCATGACGCAGCGCGCGGTCCGCCTCGGCGCCCAACGGCGTGTAATACGCAGCCACGCCGGCCATCGCGCGATGCCGATAATCGACACCGGCATCGACATTGACGATATCGAGCTTGTCCTTGAGCAACTCGATCGCCGGCAGCAGGCGATCGCGATGCAGGCCGTCCGGGTATAGCGTATCGGGATGGTAATTCGAGGTCATCACAAACTGCACGCCGTTCTTGAACAACTGGTCCAGCAAGCGGTACAGCATCATGGCGTCGGCCACGTCCGAAATGTGAAACTCGTCAAAGCAAATCAGCCTGTAACGCTTGGCGATACGCTTGGCCAACTCATCGAGCGGGTCGGCGGTGCCGCGCAGTTCTTCGAGCTGGCGGTGCACCTCACGCATGAATTCATGAAAGTGCAGACGCGTCTTGCGCGCAAGCGGCACCACCGCGTAGAAACTGTCCATCAGGAAGCTCTTGCCGCGTCCGACACCACCCCACAGGTAAATGCCTCGAGGCAGATCGGGGTGTACGATCAACTTCTTGAAAGCATTGGAACGCCGGGATTTATATGCCTTCCACTCGTCGAAGCAACGTTGCAGCCGATCGACTGCGGCACGTTGCGCCGGGTCCGACTCGAAATCGCGTTTCTTGAGTTCGCTTTCGTAATACTCGTTGACGTCCATTGCCACCGCCCAAAATAGATAAAGGCGAGCCAACTCGCCTTTATCGGTTCACTTCAACCTGGCTTGCCTACATGTTCAGCGCACGTTTCTCGACTGCCAGCGCCGCTTCACGCATCACCTCCGAAAGCGACGGATGCGGATGGCAAACACGGCCGATGTCTTCCGAAGCGGCTTTGAACTCCATCGCCGCAACGGCTTCCGCAATCAGGTCCGACGCGTTGGTCGAAACGATATGCACACCGAGAATCTCGTCGGTTTTAGCATCGGCGATCATCTTGACAAAGCCGTCGGTGTTGCCCATGCCGAGCGCACGGCCATTGGCCATAAACGGAAACTGGCCGGTCTTGATTTCGCGACCTTCCTGCTTCAATTGCTGCTCGGTCTTGCCGACCCACGCAATTTCCGGATGCGTGTAGATTACCCACGGCACGCAGTTATAATCGATATGCGGCTTCTGGCCGACTATAACCTCAGCGACCAGCACGCCCTCGTCTTCAGCCTTGTGCGCCAGCATCGGGCCGCGCACCACGTCGCCGATCGCGTAGACGTTAGGCAATGCCGTGCGGCACTTGTCGTCCACGTCGATGAAGCCACGCGCGTTCGCGGCGAGACCGATATTCTCGAGGCCAAGGCCCTCGGTATTGGGCACGCGGCCGACCGACACGATCAGGCGGTCTGCCTGCAAGGTCTGGGCATGGCCGTCCTTGTCGGTGTAATTGATCGCAACGCCCTTCTTGTCGGTCTTGACATCACCCAGCGTGATGCCCAGCTCGATTTTCAGGCCTTGCTTGGTCAGCAGTTTCCATGCTTCTTTTGCGACACCCTCGTCGGCTGCGCCCAGGAAGGCCGGCAGCGCTTCCAGGATCGTGACGTCAGCACCCAGGCGACGCCAAACCGAGCCCAGTTCCAGTCCGATCACACCGGCGCCGATCACGGCGAGCTTCTTCGGAATCGAGTCGAAAGTCAGGCCGCCTTCGTTGTCCGACACGAGCACGTTATCGACCGGGACACCCGGCAGATGGCGCGCTTTCGAGCCGGTCGCGATGATGACGTGCTTGCCGTTGACCGTTTCGGTCGCGCCCGCGCCCGAGACTTCCAGTTGATAGCCACTGTCGCTCTTGCCGACGAACTTGCCGTGCCCCTTGAGCCAGGTAATCTTGTTCTTGCGGAACAGGAACTCGATGCCCTTGGTCATCTTGCTGACAACATTGTCCTTGCGAGCCAACATCTTGGCGACATCGATCTCGACGCCCTTGACGGTAATACCGTGGTCGGCGAGGTGATGCGACGTATTCTCAAACTCTTCCGACGAAGCGAGTAAGGCCTTCGACGGAATACATCCTACATTCAGGCAGGTGCCGCCGAGCTTGAGCTCGCCGGCCGGGTTTTTCCAGCCTTCGATACAGGCAACCGACAAACCCAGTTGCGCCGCGCGTATGGCCGCAATATAGCCGCCGGGGCCGGCTCCGACCACGACGACGTCAAATTCTTTAGACATGAATCCCTCTTAGTTAGCACTGGATGAACACGCTGCCGCCCGCGTACCTTGACGATATGCGGCGCGATGCGGGTGCTCGACAGATACTGTTTTTAACCGATTACGCGCACTGGCTACAAGCACCGATCGCGGGGATCGGTGCTTGAGTCGTTGCTTGAGTCGTTGCTTGAGGTGACAACTAAGGTGACAACCGAGTTGGCACCTCAGTGGGCACCTCAATTGGTCACTGAGCGTCGCTGACGTTCAGTGACCACAGCCCGCTCTGGGACCCTTACAGGTCCAGCAGCAGACGCGCCGGATCTTCCAGCGCTTCCTTCATCGCGACCAGCGCCAGCACAGCTTCGCGGCCGTCGATGATGCGGTGGTCGTAGGACATCGCGAGATAGTTCATCGGGCGCACGACGATCTGGCCGTTTTCGACCACGGCGCGATCCTTGGTTGCATGCACGCCCAAGATTGCCGACTGCGGCGGATTGATAATCGGCGTCGAGAGCATCGAGCCAAAGGTGCCGCCATTGGAGATCGAGAACGTGCCGCCGGTCAGGTCGTCCAGCGACAGCTTGCCGTCCTTGGCTTTTTGGCCGAATTCGGCAATCTTCTTCTCGATATCGGCGAGGCTCATCTGGTCCGCATTACGTACGATGGGCACGACCAGACCGCGCGGCGAACCGACAGCAATGCCGATGTCGAAATAGCCGTGATAAACGATGTCGTTGCCGTCCACCGATGCGTTCACGACCGGGTACTTCTTCAACGCATGCACCGCGGCCTTGACGAAGAACGACATGAAACCCAGCTTCACGCCGTGTTCTTTTTCGAACTTGTCCTTGTACTTGCCGCGCAGGTCCATCACCGGCTGCATATTGACTTCGTTGAACGTCGTCAAAATGGCATTGGTTTGCTGCGATTCGAGCAAGCGCTGCGCAACCCGCGCACGCAGGCGCGACATCGGCACGCGCTGCTCCGGACGGCCTTCCAGCCATTCGTCGCTATTGACCGGTGCCTTGACGTCCGGCAATGACGCTTTCGGCGCTGCGGCGGGCTTGGCCGCGGGAGCGGGAGCGGGAGCCGGCGCGCGAGCGGGCGCTGCGGCCTGCCCGGCTTGCAACACATCGCCCTTGGTGATGCGGCCATCGCGGCCGGTGCCCGAGACCTGGCTTGCGCTCAGACCTTGCTCGCTCATCAATTTGGCAGCCGACGGCATGGCCTTGGCTTGATCCGCGCCAGCCGCTGCTGCGGCGGCGACGGGTGCAGCGACGGCAGCCGGTGCCGCAGCCGTTGCGTCGCCGATCGGACGGACTTCCATCGGGCTGGTCGACTCTTTGGCCTCGGTGTCGATCTTGGCGATCACTTCCTCGGCGGCGACCGTGTCGCCATCCTGACGAATCACCTGGGCCAGCACGCCAGCGGCAGGCGCCGGCACTTCCAGTACCACCTTGTCGGTCTCGATTTCGATCAGGATTTCGTCCTGTTCGACATACTGACCCGGACGCTTTTTCCACTGCAGCATGGTTGCTTCGGAAACCGATTCCGACAGCTGCGGGACTTTGACTTCAACAATAGCCATTTTCTATTCCTGATTACCGTTTTCTTGGAGCGATGCGAGCGCGGCAAGGAGCTCAGGCCCCTCGCCGACTGTCGATGCTAAGTTATTTCACAAGGATGACGCCTTTGAGCCTGCCGAACGCGCCCTCGACCAGCGCTTTTTGCTGTTCGTAGTGTTTCGCGTAATAGCCCACTGCAGGCGACGCTGAAGCCGGACGTCCGCTGTAACCGAGCTTCATGCCGGGACGCATGCCTTCGAGCAGATGATGCTCGATATAGAACCACGAACCTTGGTTCTGCGGCTCGTCCTGCGCCCAAACCACATCGACCGCATTCTCGTACTTCTTCAACTCGGCATCGAAGGCCTTGTGCGCGAACGGGTAGAGCTGTTCGATGCGAATGATCGCAACATCCTTGATCTTGGCTTCGCGACGATGCGCAAGCAAGTCGAAGTAGACGCGGCCCGAGCATGCCACGACGCGCTTGACCTTTTTCGGGTCGATCGTCGCGTCCTTCTCGCTGAGCACCGGATGGAAGCTGCCCTTGGCCAATTCCGACAGATCGCTCACCGCTTCTTTGTGACGCAACAGCGATTTCGGCGTGAACACGATCAGCGGTTTGCGGAACAAGCGGATCATCTGACGACGCAGCAAATGGAACATTTGCGCGGGCGTGGTCGGCTGCACCACTTGCATGTTGTTGTCAGCGCACAGTTGCAGGAAGCGCTCGATGCGTGCTGACGAGTGTTCCGGACCCTGGCCTTCATAGCCGTGCGGCAGCAGCATGGTCAAACCGGAAACGCGACCCCACTTCACTTCACCCGACGAAATGAACTGGTCGATCACGACTTGCGCGCCATTGACGAAATCGCCGAACTGCGCTTCCCACGCCACCAAGGTATTGGGTTCGGCGGTCGAGTAACCGTACTCGAAACCGAGCACCGCTTCTTCTGACAGCACCGAATCGATCACCTCGAACTTGGCCTGGCCATCCGCGACGTTCTGCAGCGGGATATACGTGCCGTCGTTCCAACGCTCGCGATTCTGGTCGTGCAAGACCGAGTGGCGGTGAGTGAAGGTACCGCGGCCACTGTCCTGACCGGTCAAGCGCACGGCGTAGCCGGACGCCACCAGAGACGCGAACGCGAGATGCTCGCCCATGCCCCAGTCCAGCGGTGCTTCACCACGGCCCATCGCGCGACGATCGTTGATGACGCGCTCGACCAACGGGTGAACCTTGAAGTTTTCCGGCACCGTCGTGACGCGCTCGGCGAGCCGCTTGAGCTCGGCCAGCGGCACGGCCGTATCGGCAGCGTCAGTCCACTTGCGGTTCAGGAACGGCACCCAATCGACCGCATACTTGCTCTTGTAGTTCGAGAGCACCGGATCGATGGTGTGATGACCTTCGTCCATGGCCTTGCGGAAGGCCTTGATGTAGTTATCGCCGTCTTCAGCCGTGATCACGCCCTGCGCCACCAGCTTGTCGGCGTACAGCGCGCGCGTACCCGGGTGCTGCGCAATCTTCTTGTACATCAGCGGCTGCGTAACCGCCGGCGTGTCTTGCTCGTTGTGACCGAGTTTGCGGAAGCAAACGATATCGATCACGACATCCTTCTGGAATTCGGTGCGATAGTCGATCGCGAGCTGAACCGCCAGCACGACGGCTTCCGGATCGTCGCCATTGACGTGCAGCACCGGCGCTTCGATCATCTTGACCACGTCCGAGCAATACATGGTCGAGCGCGAGTCACGCGGATCCGACGTGGTAAAGCCGATCTGGTTGTTGATCACCAGATGGACGGTGCCATGCGTGCCGTAACCGCGCGTCTGTGCGAGGTTCAGCGTTTCCATCACGACGCCCTGGCCTGCGAAGGCCGCATCGCCGTGCACCTGCACCGGCAGCACTTGACGGCCTTCGAAATCGCCACGGCGTTCCATGCGCGCCTTTGCCGAACCTTCGACCACCGGGTTGACGATTTCAAGGTGCGACGGGTTGAACGCCAGCGACAAATGGACCGGGCCGCCAGGCGTCGAAACGTCGCTGGAGAAACCTTTGTGATACTTGACGTCGCCAGCCGGCAGATCGTCGACGTGCTTGCCTTCGAACTCGGCAAACAGGTCCGCGGGCATCTTGCCCAGCGTATTGACCAGCACGTTCAGCCGACCACGGTGAGCCATGCCGATCACGATTTCCTGTATGCCCTTGCTGCCGGCATGCGTGACCAGCTCGTCCATCGCCGCGATGAAGCTTTCGCCGCCTTCCAGCGAGAAACGCTTCTGGCCGACGTAACGCGTATGGAGATAACGCTCCAGGCCTTCGGCAGCGGTCAGGCGATCGAGGATGTGCTTTTTCTTCTCGACGGAGAACGTCGGGGTCGCGCGTATCGATTCGAGGCGCTCATTCCACCAGCGCTTTTGGACCGGGTCGCTGATGTACATGAATTCGGCGCCTATCGTGCCGCAATAGGTATCGCGCAGTGCTTTGACGATATCGCGCAGCGTTGCCTGCTCGAACCCGAAATACAGATTGCTGGCATGGAAGGTCTGATCCATGTCGGCTTCGGTGAAATCGTAGAACGCCGGCTCCAGTTCCGGAATCGCCGGCCGTTCCTGACGCTTGAGCGGATCGAGATTCGCCCAGCGCCCACCCAGGAAACGATAGGCGGAGATCAACGACTGCACGTAAACCTGCTTGCGTGCGGCGGTCAGATCGCGGGTGCCGACCCGGGGTAGAAATGCGTTGGATTTTGCGCGTTGCGCAAACGACTCGAGTATCGGGCCATGGGCCACGTCGTTCGAATTGCTACCGTCAGCGGCGGGAACATTCTGGAGCGCATCGAAATAGTCGCGCCAGTTGTCCGGAACCGAAGCCGGATTATCGAGATACGCTTCGTACAGTTCTTCAACGTACGGAGCATTGCCGCCGAACAAATAAGAGTTCGACTGTAGTTGTTTCATCATTTGACGCTCACCTTTCTTCGAGTTTCTCGAAAAATAGCGGGTTACTCAACCTTCCGCGACACGGCCTGACCGTTCTGCGGATGCGTGAATCAAGGGTGCTTGGAAGGACCAAAATAATGCACAAACGGAGCATACCATGCCCAACGATATCGGGACAGACAGGGACATGAACCAAAATGCCCACCGCCACACGGCAACTCTTTCCCGCCTACTTTCCTGCGCTTTCCTGCGATCAACGGAGGCGATTTAGATACTATCATCAAGTATCAACGGCCACCCCCGCTTGCTGCACAGAATAAAAAAAACCGCCCTCTAACCGGGCGGTTCGATCTATCTTCAAGCAACCGATTCGCGACCGGCTTTACGACGCTCATGCTCTTTCAAATAACGTTTGCGCAAGCGGATCGATAGCGGCGTGACTTCGACCAATTCATCGTCGTCGATAAACTCGACCGCGTACTCGAGCGACATCTGGATCGCCGGCACCAGGCGCACGGCTTCATCGGTACCCGACGCGCGCACGTTAGTCAGCTGCTTGCCCTTGATCGGGTTCACGACCAGGTCATTGTCGCGGCTGTGTATGCCGATGATCATGCCCTCATACAGCGCATCGCCCGGCTTGACGAACATGCGGCCGCGATCCTGCAGCTTCCACAAAGCGTAGGCCACTGCCACGCCGTCGTCCTGCGAAATCAGCACACCGTTACGACGCTCGCCGATGCTACCTTCACGCACGGGCATGTAGTCGTCGAAAATGTGGGCAGCCAAGCCCGTACCCCGGGTCAGGGTCAGGAATTCACCCTGGAAACCAATCAGGCCACGCGCCGGAATGCGATACTCAAGGCGGGTACGGCCCTTGCCGTCCGATGCCATGTCCAGTAGCTCGCCTTTGCGACGGCCCAGCTCTTCCATCACCGCGCCCTGGTTGGCATCTTCCATATCGACGGTCAGCAATTCGTACGGCTCATGCTTGACGCCGTTGATCTCCTGCTGCACCACGCGCGGACGCGACACGGCCAACTCGTAGCCTTCGCGTCGCATGTTTTCAATCAGGATGGTCAGGTGCAATTCACCGCGGCCCGACACTTCGAACACGGTTTCGTCGCCGGTGTCCTTCACGCGCAGCGCCACGTTGTGGTTCAACTCACGGGTCAGCCGATCGCGGATCTGGCGGCTCGTGACGAACTTGCCTTCACGGCCGGCCAGCGGCGATGAATTGACGCAGAAGTTCATCGTCAGGGTCGGTTCGTCCACGGTAATCATCGGCAGCGCTTCAGGCGTATCGACAGCGCAAATGGTCGCACCAATGCCGATGTCCTCAATACCGTTGATCAACACGATGTCGCCCGCTTCAGCGGTGTCCACCATCACGCGCTCCAGGCCACTGAACGACAGCACCTGGTTGATCTTGCGGTTCATCACTTCGCCTTCCGGGCCGAAGCGCATTGCCACCGCTTGACCTGGGCGCAGGCGTCCACGGGAAATCCGGCCTACGCCGATACGACCGACATAGGTCGAGTAGTCGAGCGAGGTGATTTGCAATTGCAGCGGACCTTCCGGATCGGCGGGGCGAACCGGAACGTATTCCAGAATCGCGTCGAACAGCGGACGCATGTCGCCTTCGCGCGCCTCGTGGTCCATGCTCGCGTAACCATTGAGCGCCGACGCGTACACCACCGGGAAATCAAGTTGCTCTTCGGTGGCGCCCAGCTTGTCGAACAGGTCGAACGTCTGGTTGACCACCCATTCCGGACGTGCGCTCGGACGGTCGATCTTGTTCACCACGACGATGGGCTTGAGGCCCAGCGCCAGCGCTTTGCGCGTCACGAAACGCGTTTGCGGCATCGGGCCGTCCACGGCGTCGACCAGCAACAGCACGGAATCGACCATCGACAGCACACGCTCGACCTCGCCACCGAAGTCGGCGTGTCCCGGGGTATCGACGATATTGATGTGAGTCTCGCCATATTCGACCGCGCAGTTTTTCGCGAGAATCGTAATACCCCGCTCTTTTTCGATGTCGTTCGAGTCCATGACGCGCTCGACGAGATGCTGATTTTCTCGGAACGTACCGGACTGCCGAAGCAACTGGTCAACCAGGGTAGTTTTGCCGTGATCGACGTGAGCGATGATGGCGATATTGCGGAGCGCGCGGGTCATAAGGGAGCTTGATAGAAGTCGTTTGGGCGGCCGCCAGGGCCTATGAGGCGCAAATCGGGCGCCCAGTTTGGACGGAACGCGTCTGCCACATACGCGCTTCGAACCCCCTTGGGATATCGAAGACGCTAAAGATCCGAACCACAGATCGTATTTTTAGAAAGGCCGCATTCTCGTTAGCCTTGGATTATAGCATGCGTACATGAATTAACCGATTGCGATGCCGGGTTTGTGCAACGCACACCGCAACACCACGTACAGACGGGAGTGCCAATAGTACCGGGGCTGCCACATTCTCCGCGCCTAAGCGCGACCCTCTGGGGCCCAGCTCGCATGACCTGCGTCGGAAACCGCGATTGTTGCCTAGTCAATTATAAGTCGCTATACTCATGCCTAGTCAACTATTGCATAGCAATATATTTTCCATGACCGACTGCCCACCCCGCCTGTTCGACGAAATCTCCAAATATAAATTCGACGATAGTGTTGGCTACCTGCTTGCTCGCGTACGCTCGGCCATGTCGAACGCGGTGAATCAGCACACGATGAGTGAACTCGGTATCACCAGCACGCAGGCCAGCATTCTTTTTCTGCTGGGCACGGGCAAGTGCGCCGCCTCGGTCGACCTGGCACGCGAGTACGGCATCGATGCGAGCGCCGTCACCCGGCTGATCGATCGGCTGGAAAAACACGGGCTGCTGGCGCGGATTCGCAGCAAGGAAGACCGCCGCGTCGTCAAACTCGCACTGACTGCACAGGGTTATGATCTCGCGGCGCGCATGCCGGCCATTTTCAACGAGGTGCTGGACGAAATGCTCAAAGGATTCGCCCCCGTCGAAGTGGATACGCTGCGCCAGACGCTTAGACGGATCCTATGCAATGCGGACGACCGTGCGATCAATCAACCGAAGCTCTGCGACGAATCCGACGACACATGAAAAGCCGCGCGTCGGTGCGGGCCCGGCATCGGTCCAGAAAATCGGTCTAGACGCATCGATCCCAATGCAGGCCGCTGTTTATGTTGTCGCCGTACCCGTTGCGTCATCCGATACGAAACGTTTTTTGAAAAACTGCGCAATGATCCTTCTTCCTCACACGCTCGTGCCCCGTGGCAGCAAACTCAAGACCGCCGGCTTACTCGCGGCGGCGGTGCTGAGCCTGGCCGGTTGCGTCAACTATACCGATATCAAGAACAGCAACCATGTCACCGCTACCGACGAGCTCAAGGCGCAGCGGAGCTTGCCGGCGCAAGGCGGTCGCTGGCCCGATGTCGACTGGGCGGACCAATTCGGCGACCCTCAACTGGGCAAGCTGATCGACGAAGCGCTAGCGAACAGCCCGAGCGTGGCGCAAGCCCGCGCGCGCATTGCGGCGGCCACCGCCTATGTGCAGGGCGCCGACGCAAAGTTGATGCCGCAAGTCGGCGTCGGGTACAACTTGAATCGCGAGCGCTATTCCGCCAATGCGCTTTATCCGCCCCCCTACGGCGGCAGTTGGTACACGGAGAACAGCCTGCTGCTGAACGCCTCGTTCGAACTCGATCTGTGGGGTAAGAATCGTCAAGGCGTACTGCAGGCGGTCTCGCAGGAAAAATCCGCGCAGGCCGATCAGCAGCAAGTCAGGTTGACGCTGGCCACCTCGGTGGCGCAAACCTACAATCAGCTCGCGCACGAATACGCAGTGCGCCAGATCGCACTGCAGACCACCGACGATCGTCGCCATCTGAGCACCCTCACCAGCGGGCGTGTATCGTCCGGCCTCGATAATCAGTTGGAACAACGCTCGACTGAAGGCAATCTGGCGTCCAGCCAGGGCAACCTGACCCAGATCGACGGCCAGATCACCGTGACGCGGTATCAGTTGGCCGCGCTGCTGGGTAAAGGCCCGGATCGCGGCATGGCGATCGAGACACCCAAGCTTGGGCTTGGCAATCCACTGCGCTTGCCCGATAACCTGCCGGCCGACCTGGTGTCGCGTCGTCCCGACCTGGTATCGGCCCGCTGGAACGTCGATGCCGCCTCGCACGGCGTCAAGGTCGCCAAGGCCGAGTTCTATCCCGACGTGAACCTGGTCGCCCTCGCCGGCTTCGATGCCTTTGGCTTTGGCCGCCTGCTCACCGCGAGCAGCGGTCAGTTTCAAGCGGGGCCGGCCATACACTTGCCGATCTTCGATGCAGGCACGCTGCGGGCCAACCTGAGAGGTCAATATGCGAATTACGACAGCGCCGTGGCCTATTACAACCAGACGCTAATCAGCGCGCTTAATGAAGTCGCGACCGATGTCGAGACGATACGTTCGACCGACAAGCAATTGGTGGATGCGCAAAAAGCCGCCGAAGCCGCGCGGCGCCGCCATGAACTCACGCTGCTGCGCTACCGCGCCGGTCTGTCGCCCGAAGCGAGCGTGTTGGACGCGGATCTGAATTGGCTGGCCCTGCAGCAGTCGGTGCTCGATCTGCGCATGAACCGCCGCTATCAGCAAATGGGCTTGTACAAGGCGCTCGGCGGAGGCTTTGACGCGACCGGCAGTGCTCTCGCACCCGACGCCGATACCCACGCCAGCGCCGCGGCCGATACACAAGCCCACTGAATACGACACCAAATATAACGAATCGACCAGAATTGAGAATACGGAGTAATTCATGAGCGACACCCAAAGCAATCCATCGAGCACGCCCCCAGCGCCCAAGAGCAACGGCAAGCGCAAGACCATGATGCTGCTGCTGGGCGCGGTGGTGCTGATCGCGGCAATCGCTTACGCGCTGTATTACTTCCTCGATGCGCGCTTTTATGAAAGCACCGATGACGCTTATGTCAACGGCAATGTGGTGCAGATTACGCCGCAAGTGATGGGGACCGTCGTTGGCGTGAACGCCGACGATACGCAGATCGTCAAGATCGGCGATCCCTTGATTACGCTCGATCCGGCCGATTCGAAAGTCGCGCTCGACCAGGCCGAAGCGAGTTTGGGTCAGGCTGTGCGCCAGGTACGCACGCTGTACGTGAACAACAACGCGTATGCCGCCGACGTAGTGCAGCGCCAGGCCCTGCTCAGCCAAGCTCAAGAAGATTTGCGCCGGCGCATGCTGGTGGCCCAGTCGGGCGCCGTCTCGGGTGAGGAACTCGCCCACGCACAGGACGCCGTCAAGACGGCGCAAGCGGCGCTCGATGTCTCGCAACAGCAGCTCGCGTCGAATCGTTCGTTGACCGACAATACGTCGATCACGCGCCATCCCAACGTCATGGCCGCTGCCGCCAAGGTCCGCGATGCCTACATCAACTACGCACGCAACACCTTGCCTGCCCCGGTAACCGGTTACGTCGCCAAACGCACCGTGCAGGTGGGCCAGCGTGTCTCGCCGGGCACGCCGCTGATGGCAATCGTTCCGCTGAACAGCGTGTGGGTTGACGCCAACTTCAAGGAAGTGCAGTTGCGCCATATGCGAATTGGCCAGCCGGTCGAGTTGACAGCCGACGTCTATGGCTCGTCGGTGGTCTACCATGGCAAGGTCATCGGCTTTTCGGCCGGCACCGGTAGCGCGTTCTCGTTGTTGCCGGCGCAGAACGCAACCGGAAACTGGATCAAGGTGGTACAACGTCTGCCGGTTCGCATTGGGCTGGACCCGCAGGAACTCGAGAAACATCCGCTGCGCATAGGGCTGTCGATGGCCGTCGAAGTCGGGGTTCGCGACGACCGTGGCACTCAACTCGCAGCGGCTTCGAATACCGTTTATCAAACCAATGTATTCGAGAAATATGGTGACGAGGCCGACGCCGAAATCGCGCGCGTGATCGCCGCCAACGCCGGTCTACCCAACGACGTCCAGTTGAATCCATCACGCAACACGCGACAGCTGCGTCCTATCCCGAAATTGATGTGAGCGGGATCTGACTGATGGCTCAAGCGTACGAAGCTCACGCCCCATTGTCGGGCATCAAGCTGGGCCTGGGAACCCTTGCCGTCTCGCTGGCCGTGTTCATGAATGTGCTGGACACGTCGATCGCCAACGTCTCGATTCCGTCGATTTCGGGCGACCTCGGTGTGGCCTCCGACCAAGGCACCTGGGTGATCACGTCCTTCGCGGTCGCCAACGCGATTTCAGTGCCGCTGACCGGTTGGTTGACCGACCGGATCGGTCAAGTGCGCTTGTTTGTCGGCTCGATCATCCTGTTCGTCATTTCGTCCTGGCTGTGCGGCCTGGCGCCTACGCTGCCGATCCTGCTGGCTGGGCGCGTCTTGCAGGGCGCGGTGGCCGGGCCGATGATTCCGCTTTCCCAAACCCTGCTGCTGGCGAGTTATCCGAAGGCCAAAGCGCCGATTGCGTTGGCATTGTGGTCCATGACCACGCTCACGGCCCCGGTGGCGGGCCCGATTCTCGGCGGCTGGATCTCCGACAATATTTCGTGGCCGTGGATTTTCTACGTGAATATTCCCGTCGGGATCCTTGCGGCCGTCTTGACCTGGTTTATCTTTCGCGATCGCGACTCGGCCATCAAGAAGGCGCCGATAGACAGCATAGGACTCGCGTTGCTGGTGATCTGGGTCGGCTCGTTGCAAGTGATGCTCGACAAAGGCAAGGATCTCGACTGGTTCAACTCGACGACGATCGTGACGCTGGCGCTGGTGGCCGTCATCGGCTTCACGATGTTCGTGATCTGGGAATTGACGGACGACCACCCGGTTGTCGACTTATCGCTGTTTTCACGGCGCAATTTCACCGGCGGCACCATATCGCTTTCGATCGGCTATGGCCTGTATTTCGGCAACCTGGTGCTGTTGCCGCTGTGGCTGCAGACCACGCTCGGCTACACCGCGACGAACGCCGGTTTGATGCTCGCGCCTGTGGGCGTGTTCGCCATCCTGCTCTCGCCGCTCACGGGCAAGATCTTGCCGAAGACCGATCCGCGCTATATCGCGACCATCGCGTTTCTGGTTTTCGCGCTGTGCTTCTGGATGCGCTCGCGCTATACCATTGAGGTCGACACATGGGCCTTGATGGTGCCCACCTTGATCCAGGGCATCGCGCTGGCGGGATTTTTCATTCCGCTGGTGTCGATCACGCTGTCGGGCTTGCCAGGCAATCGGATTCCCACAGCGTCCGGACTGTCGAATTTCGTGCGGATCATGTGCGGTGGCATCGGTTCGTCGGTCTTCACGACCGCGTGGGATCATCGCACCATGCTGCACCACGCCCAGTTAGCTGAACAAGCGAGCGTGTATAACCCGGAGTTCAACCAGTCAGTAACGCAACTGCAAGGGCTGGGAATGAGCACCCAGGCTGCCTACGGTTCGGTGAACCAAACTTTGTCGCAGCAAGCGGCAATGCTGGGTGTGAACGATCTGTTCTATCTGTCGGCTGGGATATTTATCGCGCTGATCGCGCTGATCTGGATTACCAAACCGGAACGCAGCGCAGGCGGCGATGCAGGAGCGGCGGCCGCGGCGGCGCACTGATTTTGACTTGCCGGTCGTGAGTGTATTGATCGTGGCGCTTGATCGCAGTATGGATGACCACGGTGCTTTTAGCCTGCGGCGACAACGCTGCACCGCGAGCCCGCGGCCACGGTGCGCAACGCATTCAAACCGCTTGACTTGCAATCACCCGTTCGGGCGCCAGCAGTCCTTCCAGAAACCGCGCGGTCCCGAGCAGCCTGCCTTCGCCCTCGTAGACTCTGACGCGTTGACCGCCCAGGTCATCATCGCCGTCATCGCCATCGCTCGCCAGTAGCGGCGCCGGTACAAGCGGTTGCGGCAAACGTATCCGCTGCCCTTGTAAAAACCGTTGGGTCAATTCCGGATCGAGCCTCACCGCCGCAAAAGTCGACAGCAGCACATCGACCGGCTGCAGCCATGCGTCACGCTCGCTGGGCTGCGCTTGCTCGAGCGCGCCCAGACCGATGGCGGCGTCCAGTGTCAGCGCACCAACACCCGTGCGACGTAATGCGCTCAAGTGAGCACCGCAACCGAGCCGCTCGCCGATATCTTCGCCCAGGGTACGGATATACGTGCCTTTGCTACACCGCACGCGCATCCTGAACTCGGGCACGGCCGGCAAACCGCAGTCGATAATTTCCAGGCTATGAATCGTGACCGGACGGGCCTCGCGCTCCAGCACTTCGCCGGCTCGCGCATATTCATAAAGCGGCTTGCCGTCACGTTTGAGCGCCGAATACATCGGCGGGATCTGCGCGATTTCGCCGCGAAACGCCGGCAATACGGCATCGAGCGCCGCCCGATCGCATTCTACGGGCCGCGTTTGAACGGCTTCGCCTTCGGCGTCGCCGGTGGCGGTACGCACGCCTAGCCGCACCGTGGCTTCGTAGGTTTTGTCGGCCTCGAGCAAATCTTGCGAGAATTTCGTCGCTTCGCCGAAGCACAGCGGCAACAACCCCGACGCCAGCGGATCGAGCGTGCCGGTGTGGCCGGCTTTCTTCGCCAGCAGCAGGAATTTGGCGCGAACCAGCGCATCGTTACTGGACACGCCAAGCGGCTTGTCCAGGAGTAGCACGCCGTCGAGCGTGCGCCTTTGCAAACGGGGACGATCGGACATACGCGGCGCTTAGTCGTCCTTGCTGCGGGTTGCGTTGGCGTGGTCGATCAGGCGCGACATCTCGACCGCATGGGCGATCGTTTCGTCATAGACGAAATGCAGCGTCGGCACCGTGTGAATTTGCAGGCGCTTGAACAACAGATTATGCAGGTGGCCGGCGGCATGACTCAGCGCAGCCTGGGTCGCGACTGGATCGCCGGTCAGGGTCGTGAAGAAAATCTTGGCATGCGCATAGTCGGGGGTCAGCTCGACGTTTTGTATCGTCACCATGCCGATACGCGGATCCTTGACCTCGCGCTGGATGAGTTCCGACAAATCGCGTTGAATCTGGTCGGCAATGCGTACATTGCGATTGGGAGAAGCGCGTTTCCTGGGCATGACTGAATCCGTACATAAGATGAAAAAGCGAAAAACAAAAAGCGGGGTGAGGCCGCACACATCATTGCCGCCCCACCCCGCTCGGTCGAAACACTTAAAGCGTGCGCGCGACTTCCGTTACTTCAAACACTTCAAACTGGTCACCCTCAACGATATCGTTGAAGTTCTTGACCGACATACCGCACTCGAAGCCTTGTTTCACTTCGCGGACATCGTCCTTGAAGCGCTTGAGCGAGTCGAGTTCGCCAGTGTGTATCACGACGTTGTTGCGCAACACCCGTACCTGCGAAGAGCGCTTGACGACACCGTCGAGCACCATACAGCCGGCCACGGCGCCGATCTTCGGCACGCGGAACACTTGTCGAACTTCGACCAGCCCGATGATCGACTCTTTCTTCTCCGGCGCCAGCATGCCCGACATGGCCGCTTTCACTTCATCCACAGCGTCGTAGATGATGTTGTAGTAGCGAATGTCGACGCCATTGGATTCCGCCAACTTGCGCGCCAGAGCGTCGGCACGCGTGTTGAACCCGATGATCACGGCCTTCGAAGCGGTTGCCAGGTTGACGTCCGATTCGCTGATACCACCCACCGCGCCATGCACGATCTGCACGCGCACTTCGTCGGTGGAAAGCTTGGTCAGTGCGTGCACCAACGCTTCTTGCGAACCTTGCACGTCGGCCTTGACGATCAAAGGTAGATTCTGGATTTCGCCTTCGGCCATCTGATCGAACATGCTTTCCAGCTTGGCAGCCTGCTGCTTGGCCAGCTTCACGTCGCGGAACTTGCCTTGACGGAACAACGCGATTTCGCGCGCCTTGCGTTCATCCGGCAATACGATGACTTCTTCGCCGGCACCCGGCACTTCCGAGAGACCCTGGATTTCAACCGGGATGGACGGACCCGCTTCCTTGATCGGTTTGCCGGTTTCGTCCAACATCGCGCGAACCCGGCCATACGCCGAACCCGCCAGCACCATGTCACCGCGTTTGAGCGTACCCGATTGCACCAGGATCGTGGCAACCGGACCCTTGCCCTTGTCGAGCTTGGCTTCGATCACCAGACCCTTGGCCGGCGTGGAAACCGCCGCGGTCAACTCGAGCACTTCGGCTTGCAACAGCACTTGTTCGAGCAGGTCGTCGATACCCTGGCCGGTCTTGGCCGAGACCGGAACGAACGGCGATTCACCGCCGTATTCTTCCGGTACCACGCCTTCGGTGATCAGCTCTTGCTTGACACGCTCGGGTGCGGCTTCCGGCTTGTCGATCTTGTTCATTGCCACCACGATAGGCACGCCACCCGCCTTCGCGTGAGCGATCGCTTCCTTCGTCTGCGGCATCACGCCGTCGTCGGCGGCGACCACCAGGATCACGATGTCGGTTGCCCGCGCACCGCGAGCCCGCATCGCCGTAAAGGCCTCGTGACCCGGCGTGTCGAGGAAGGTGACCACACCACGCGGCGTTTCGACGTGATACGCGCCGATATGCTGCGTAATACCGCCCGCTTCGCCCGACGCCACCTTGGCGCGACGAATATAGTCCAGCAGCGAGGTCTTGCCGTGGTCGACGTGGCCCATCACCGTGACAACCGGCGGACGCGGCAACAATTCCACGTTGGGGGCTTCGCCTTCGTTCTCCAGCAACGCTTCAGGATCGTCCAGCTTGGCCGCAACGGCGCGGTGTCCCAGTTCTTCGACGACGATCATCGCCGTTTCCTGGTCCATCACCTGATTGATCGTAACCATCTGGCCCAGCTTCATCATCACCTTGATGACTTCAGAAGCCTTCACCGCCATCTTGTGGGCGAGGTCGGCCACCGAAATGGTTTCCGGTACATGCACCTCGCGCACGATAGGCTCGCTCGGCGCCTGGAAAGTCGTGGCGTCCTGATGCTTGCCACGGCCGCCGCGCGGACCGCCGCGCCAGCTGCGATCGACGCCGCCACTGGTGTCGCCACGCGTCTTGATGCCGCGCCGCTTGGCTGCGTCATCCTGCCATGTCGACGCCTTGCCGGGCTTCTTCTTGTCCGGCATCGTGGTGGTCGTGGTCGCGACCGGCTTCTTGACCTCTTTCTTGACAACCGCTTCACCCGCCGGACGAGCCGGCTTGTGCAGCGTGCCCTTGGCCTCGGCCAGCTTGGCGGCTTCGGCGGCGATCTGCGCGGGCGTCGGAGGCGGCGGTTCAGCCGGCTTCGGCGGCTTGCGCGGCGTGTTCATCATTTCACGGATGGCTGCAGCCTCGGCTTCGGCCTTCGCGCGACGTACGCTGATTTCCGCTTCTTCCTGGCGAGTGCGCTCGGCGGCCAGACGCGCGGCGTCGGCAGCCTGCTTCGCCGCCTCGCGTTGCGAAGCGCGCTCGGCAGCCGCATGATCGTCAGCTTCTTTCTGGGCGGAGACCGGTTCGGCCTCAGCGCTCTCGACGGCGCTTGCTTGCACGGGCTCAGCGGTCGCGACCTGCTTCTTCTGCTCGGCGGCACGCTGTGCAGCTTCGCTTTCGGCGCGCAGACGCTCGGCTTCGGCAGCGTCTTCACGCGCACGTCGCTCGGCTTCTTCGCGGGCCAGCTGTTCCTGGCGCTCATGCAGCTCACGCGCTTTTTGCTCGAGCAAGGCGGCTTCGCGGCGCGCCTCTTCTTCGCGTCGCGTCAACTCCGCATCGTCGATCTCGGGCGTGTCGAGTTCAACCGCGAGGTCGGAAGCACCTCCGGCCACACCGGCGGCATCGCCACGTACGCCGTCCGGCGTGCCTTCGTCGCGTTTGACGAACACACGCTTCTTGCGCACTTCGACCTGAATCGTGCGAGCCTTCCCGGTCCCGTCGGATTGTTTGATTTCCGACGTCTGCCGGCGGGTCAGCGTAATTTTTCGCTTCTCCGCGTCTTCGGTGCCGTGGGAACGACGCAAATGCTCGAGAAGTTGCGCCTTGTCTGTTTCGGACAAGGTGTCGTCATCGCTTTGCTTCTGAACGCCTGCGGCCTGCAACTGCTCAAGCAGTACGCCAGAAGGCATTTTAAGTTCCGCGGCAAATTGGGCTACGTTGTTGCTCGCCATTCATACCTCTTAAAGCAAGGAACCTGTCCTTGCGGTTAAACGTGATCAATGTGCCATACGAGCTCACTGAAACCAGTGTTCGCGGGCTTTCATGATGAGCGCCTTCGCCTCATCCTCGCCAATTCCCGTCAGCTCAGTGAGCTCATCCACTGCCAATTCGGCCAGGTCGTCGCGCGTATGGATCTGATGCTCGGCGAACTTCGCAAGGAGTTCATCGGTCATGCCATCCAGGCTTTTCAGATCGGCCACGATATGCTCGGCCTTTTCTTCGTCGGCAATTGCCATCGTCAGCAAGGCATTGCGCGAGCGATTGCGTAGTTCGTGTACCGTGTCTTCGTCGAACGCTTCGATTTCAAGCATTTCATTCAACGGCACGTAGGCAATTTCTTCGAGGCTAGTGAAGCCTTCGTCGATCAGGATGTCGGCAACCTCTTCGTCGACATCAAGACGCGCCATAAACAGACCACGCAGCACCGAACGCTCCTGGTTCTGCTTCACGGCCGATTCATCCGGCGTCATGATATTGATCTGCCAACCGGTCAGTTCGCTCGCGAGACGGACGTTTTGTCCGCTACGGCCAATCGCGACAGCCAGTTCGTTTTCGTCCACCACCACATCCATCGAATGCTTTTCTTCATCGACGACGATGGATTGGACTGCGGCCGGTGCGAGCGCACCGATTACGAACTGCGCGGGATCCTCCGACCATAGCACGATGTCGACGTTTTCGCCACCCAGCTCATTGCGCACGCCCTGCACCCGCGAACCGCGAATACCGACGCAGGTACCGATCGGATCGATGCGCTTATCGTAGGCCACGACAGCAATTTTGGCACGCACGCCGGGATCGCGAGCCGCCGATTTGATCTCGAGCAGACCCTGTTCGATTTCCGGCACTTCCATGTCGAACAATTTGATCAAAAATTCGGGGCAAGTCCGTGACAACTCGATTTGCGGACCCCGCGCAGTACGATCGACCTTGGTGATATAGGCTCGCGCACGGTCGCCGATCCGCAGATTTTCCTTCGGAATCAACTGGTCGCGTCGCAACAATGCTTCGACCCGACCTGATTCGACCACCAGATTGCCCTTGTCGAGCCGCTTGACGGTACCCGTCATGATCATTTCGCCGCGATCGAGGAAATCGTTGAGGATCTGCTCGCGCTCGGCGTCACGGATTTTCTGCAAAATGACTTGCTTGGCCGCCTGGGCGCCAATCCGGCCGAATTCGAGCGAAGCGATCGGCTCCTCGATGAATTCATCGAGTTGGATCTCGGGGTCCTGTTCGCGTGCCTCGAACAACAGAATCTGCTTGTCCGGCTCCTGCAAACCGGCCTCATCGGGCACCACAAGCCAACGGCGTAACGTCGCATGCTCGCCCGAATTGCGATCGATCGCGACCCGGATATCGACGTCTTCGTCGTAAAGCTTTTTGGTGGCCGAGGCGAGAGCAGCCTCGAGCGCGGCGAAAACCACATCTTTATTGACGTTCTTTTCACGCGCCAGCGCATCCACCAGCATCAACACTTCGCGACTCATTGTTTGCGGCTCCTAAAATCTACGTGCGGTACCAGACGCGCTTTATCGATATCAGCCAACGTGAAATCGAGCACGGCGGGTCCTTCCTTTCCTTCAAATTCCAAACCGATGGATTCACCTTGCGGCGCCTTGAGCATGCCGCGGTACTGCTTGCGGCCGTCCAGCGGCTTTTTCAAGGTGATGGTAGCTTCGCAGCCGGCGAAACGCTCAAAGGCCGCGAGCGTCTTCAGCGGTCGATCGAGTCCAGGGGAAGACACTTCCAGGCGCTCGTAGTTGACGTTTTCGACCGTCAGCACGTGCTGCAACTGGTGGCTTACTTTTTCGCAATCATCGACCGAAATCCCGCTGGGCTGGTCGATGGAAACGCGCAACAGACCACCGCCGGACCGTTCGAGGTCGACAAGCTCGTATCCGAGAGATACGACCGTGGCTTCAATCAATTCATTCAGATGCACCATAGCCCCAGAAAAATCGTTCAATGTGCCGAGGACGCTTTTCCCGGAGCGCCGGCCACGACACAGGCCGACAACACCACGCGCGATGTGCCACGCGCGTCAACCCGTACCACTTATGCAAATCGTTGCGACAAAAAAAAATGGGCGTAACGCCCATCTTCCGCACTGCCTTGCCCATTTATCACGCCACAATCATGCGGCTCGGGGCGGTGTTCGAGACACAAAAAAAGCAAGTGCCCGGCGACTTGTGGATTTTACTTATTTTTCAGGCAATTGGCAATTCGGAATACCGAAAACTGTCATGAATCACCCAAGAAATTATTAAAAACAGGCCTATTCACCACAGCGGCCGGCCTTTACAAAACCGACCCGCACGCAGCCCGAATTCAGCGGCCGCGCGTACGGTTGCGCGAGTTGCCGCGCGAACCGCCAAAGCCGCCATTGCCTTCGCCGCTGTTGCCGTAACCGCCGCGTCCGCCCGCACCGAAACTGCTCGACCCGTTTCCGGTCGTGACTCGGCCAAACGCCTGGTTCGGACTGCGCGGCGCGCTGGTGCGCGGCCCAAAGCGTTTGGGCGCCGTCGCGTCCTGGGCGGCAAAACCGAGCCCGGTTTGCATAGGGTCCGGTTGACGCCGTGGCGCGGCATCGCTCTTCGATTTGTGCGTATCTGCGCCGGTCGGCACTTTCAGGCCGACCGACTGCAGCAACGCGCGTACCTGATTATCTTCGAGTTCTTCCCAGCGCCCGCGATGCAGCCCCTTGGGCAGCGTCACCGCGCCGTGCCGGGTGCGGATCAGACGGCTCACCAGCAGCCCCGCGGCCTCGAACATGCGCCGCACTTCGCGATTGCGGCCCTCGGCCAGCGCGACGTGATACCAGCGGTTCGAGCCTTCGCCGCCGCCGTCTTGAATGCGCAGGAAATTGGCCGGACCATCTTCGAGTTCCACGCCATGCAGCAGCTTTTGGCGATTGCCTTCGGCAAGCTCGCCGACCACGCGCACCGCGTATTCACGTTCGACGTTGTAGCGCGGATGCATGAACCGGTTCGCCAGATCGCCGGAAGTGGTCAATAACAGCAATCCTTCGGTATTGAAGTCCAGTCGACCGACCGCCAGCCATTTGGCTGTTTTCATTTGCGGCAGCTTGTCGAACACCGACGGACGCCCCTCCGGATCCGCGTGGCTGACGATTTCCCCGGCAGGCTTGTGATAGAGCAACACGCGCGGTGGGCGGTTCGCCAGCTTGCGCTTGATCAGCTTGCCGTTGATGCGGACCTGGTCGGTCGGCATGATGCGCTGCCCGATATGCGCGGGCTCGCCATTTACCGAGACGCGCCCGGCAATGATCAGCTCTTCCATCTCGCGGCGCGAACCCATGCCGGCCTCGGCCAGCACCTTATGCAGCTTCGGCGTGTCGTCGTCCGGGGCAAGCACGCGTTTAGGGTTGGCCTCAGGCTTGCGGCCCCGCCGCACCAGCGGCGCGGGCACGCCCTCGCCGGAGCCGTTATCGGCGTCGAACGCCGGCGACGTCACGTAAGCGAATACGTCCTCGGTCGGGGCTTTTGCGCCTTGCGCGCCGCGACCGCCCGCATTGGGTTTGCGCCCGCCCTCGCGTTTTTGTTCGCCGCGCCGCTCCTGCCCCGCAACGCCCTTGGGGCCGCCGCTGTTTGCGCCGCGCCCCTGACCTGCCGCTTGCCCTGGACGTCCTTGTCCAGTGCGCCCCTGACCGCTACCGTTACCGTTACCGTTACCGTTACCGTTACCGTTACCGTTACCGTTACCTTGACCGGCGCCCTGACCAGTACGGCCGTCCGGCGGGCGGCCACGGCGCGGCTGGCCGCGACCGCCCTCGCCGCGCGGAGCACGCGGCTGGGCCGCATCGCCAGGCGCGGCAGATGCCTCGAACGTATTGCCGGGCTCACCCGGCTGGTCCATTTGACCGGTCTGGCCCGGTTGGCGATCGCCGCTACGCTCGGCCGAATGCGCGGCGTCGTTGCCCTGCGCATCGCCTTCTTTCTGTTTGGAGCCGGCACGCCGACGCGCAATCAGACTGCGCGGACCGCGTCGCAAACCGCGACGCTGGCGGCCATCGCCGCCGGCCTCTTCCGTTGCCCCATTGTCGCCGGTCGCGCCAGTGCCTTCGGTCGCGGCGCCCGCCGTACCTCCACCGACGGTGCCGTGCGGGGCGTCGTCAGCGCTAGAAATCATGCAGGTCTTGCGCGGCGCATGGGCATGCGCGGAGTCTGATACCAGCGACTCGATAGCTTGGGTACGTTTCAAAACAACCTCTGAGTGTGATGGCGCGCGCGTCATGGCAAGCGCCGTAAAAGTCTTGCGTATCAGGTGCCCTGAGGAACCTGATCGTCGATATCGTCCGGAATTTCAAGCGTGCCGACGACGGTGTCATCCGATGAAACTTCTTTATGCGAATGCGGATGCACCGACGCCACGTGCGCGCCGATGGCCGGATCCACGTTGTCCTCAACCTCTGCTGCCGGCTGTGCCGTCTTGTCGGGTTCGCTTTGTGCGTCGGTTAGCGCTTCATGGGCGCTGCCTTGCGCTTTACGCGCATCGTCTTGGGCTGCAACGGCGGCGATTTCCGTGCCAGGGATCTCGTCGCCCGCTTGTGCAGCGGCGCCGCCCGCATCGAGCGTCTCGCTCTCGTGCTCTTGCAGCGCCAAAGGCTCCATTGAAGATTCGACCGACAAATCCGCGAACAATTCGACCGGTAACGTATCTGACAGAGCGCCAGACAACTCACTCGACTCCGGAAAATCGATCGCATGCTGAGCTAGTAGATCGATTTGCAATTGCGCATTCGGATCGGTCAGCGCCGGCAATTGATCGAGCGCTTTCAAACCGAGGTCATCGAGAAACTGCTTGGTGGTCGCGTAAAGCGCCGGGCGTCCCGGCACGTCGCGGTGCCCGATGACTTCGATCCAGTTTCGATCTTCGAGTTGCTTCACTACCTGCGTATTGACCGTTACGCCGCGAATTTCTTCGATGTCGCCACGCGTAACCGGCTGGCGATACGCAATGATCGCCAAAGTTTCGAGGACCGCCCTCGAATACTTGGGTGGCTTTTCCGGATGCAGGCGATCCAGGTAAGACCGGTACTCCGGCTTGCTCTGAAAACGCCACCCGGACGCCAGCGCCACCAGCTCGACGCCGCGGCCACTCCACTCAATCCGCAAATCCTCAAGCAACGATCGTACGATGTCCGCCGAAACTGCATCGGCAAACAACTTGCGCATGTCGGCAACCTTGAGCGGCTCCTGCGCGCAAATCAACGCTGTCTCGAGGACGATTTTCGCCTCTTGGGTATTCATGCAGCTGACCAGACCCTTCAGATGAGCAGAACCAGATCAAAACCGGACCGTATCAGCCTGCGGATCGAACGGGTGAACCGACGGCCCGCTAAAACGCCAACGCATAACAAGGCCCAACTCAAAAGCCCGGATCTGATGATGGTAGTGTGTATGGGAGCACATTTCAGGCGGCCCGCACTGATACGCAATCGACCGTTGGAGCGTGCCCCGAGGCCTTGCGCGGACTTGACCGCACAGCGAAAACCCTGGCGGGCTCGCTAAACTTGAACGTATGGTACGCAAAAAACCGGTTTGCGTAAACCTATGTCATGCGGAAATAGCCGTCTGGCCGATGGCGACACCTTAAATGGGTTCTTTTTCAAGAAAATCACTCAAGCGGCGCACCCCTTCGTCCAATAAAGCCCGGTTGCCTGAGTAGCACCACCGCACAAAACCTTCGCCTTCGTCGCCAAACGCGCTGCCCGGCGCCAAACCCAAGCGCGCTTCGCGCACCAGCCGTATACACAGGGCCAAGCTGTCCGTAGCACTGGGCAAACGAAAAAAGACATACATTGCACCGTCCGGCGCTTTGACATCCAGCCCCGGCAGCGAATTAAGGCCGCGCACCAGATGTTCGCGCGACTGCCCCAGCTCGGCCACGACGCGGGCCGTGAGGTCGGCGCCGCCCTGCAGCGCCGCGATACCCGCATGCTGGACGAAATCCGGCGCGCATGAGGTGTTGTATTCCAGCAGCTTTCCGAGATCGGCCATCAAAGCCGCGGGCGCCACGATCCAACCCAGCCGCCAGCCGGTCATCAACCACGCTTTGGAAAACGAGTTGACGCACAGTACCCGCTCGTCTCGACTCGCCAAATCGAGGAACGAGGGAGCGGCTGCGCCCTCTCCATAATAAAGCCGCTCATACACCTCATCCGCGACGATCCAGATGCCGTGCGTGCGGCAATGCTCCAGCACCCGGCTTTGCTGCGCTCGCGTCATCACCCAGCCGGTCGGGTTGTTCGGCGAGTTCACCAGCAGCATTTTGGTTTGCGGTGTCAGCGCGGCAAGCAGCGCGTCCAAATCGAGAGCCCAGCCGTCGGCACCGTGCGTGAGCGCAACGGTCTGGACGTGTGCGCCGAGAATTTTCGGGATTTCGACGAGATTCGGCCACAACGGGGTCACGGCAACAACTCGGTCGCCCGGATCGACCAGCAGTTGTGCGGCCAGCATCAGCGCACTGACGCCCGAACTCGTCACTGCGATCTGCGAGGCGTAAGTTGCACCGTGCAAACCGGTGACATACTGCGCCAAGGCCTCGCGCAACGCACCGAGACCCAGATTATGGGTATAAAACGTATGGCCAAGCCGCAAGGCGGCGCTCGCCGCGTCACAGATGAATTGCGGCGTGCTCTGATCCGACTCGCCGAACCAGAACGGCAGCACATCGGGCATCTCTAGTGCGGCATTGGCGACTTCACGTATGCGCGACGCGCGTAGGGCCTCCACGCTGGGGCGTGCGCGAACTCGTTGACTAAGGTCCGCCCGCAAATCGGGATAATTCATCGACGCTCCAAATAAATCCAGCTTGCCGCAATGATAGGGACATCTTTCCTCGAGCGCAGCGTTATCGAAGGCAATTTTTACCGTGACACGCGGGCACGTCCGGCGTAGGCACACGGAGCACTCGCATGCCACACACGCAATGGTGCAGGCGGTGACCCGAGACAGCGCATATCGCTCTCGCCCATGCACGAGATTGGTGATTTCCCCTGTATCGAAAATAGTGGCGATGGCCCAAGATCTGCCCACGGTCGCCCAGTCACGCGGCCAAGAGGCCGCATGTGTCGATTTTACGGGCCATGGCACGCTTCATGCTTTTTACCATACCAAGTGGGGCAAGCGGTTCCAGAGCAGCCTGAAGGCATAAAAGCGGCAAGCGAAGGAACGATGCGATCGGGATTCATTCCCGCTAGCCAATTGTCCACACAGGGGCTGGCACTTACAAGGTGCCGAAGAGAAGTATGCAGATCGCGCTGCTTCGAGATTTGCTTCGTTGAGGTGAAATATGATGCTGTTCGATGATTTGAAAGATAACGAATGGGAACTGGTCGAAGACTTGTTCTGCGACGAACCCAAGCGTAGCGAACGCCGCGGTCGTCCTCGTGTCGAGTCACGCGCTGTCGTCAATGCCGTGTTGTGGGTATTGGCGACTGGCGAAGGCTGGTCCAAGCTGCCGGGTCGTTATCCGTCGCCACCGACCTGTCGTCGCCGCTTTGACGAATGGCAGACGGACGGCACCCTGGTCGAGGCAGTCAAGCGCCTGGGCACGGTAGGACGGCCGATTTCCCTGCGTGGGCGCTTCGGCACCGCAATGGTCAAACCACCCGCTCCGCCGGTCAGGGATCGCCTGCGCGGCGCATTCTGGACCAATCCGGAATCGTGGCGCGCTCCGGCAAAAATGGCCTGAACACGGACAAAAGCATGCTGCAATTACCTCGGTAGTGCAGCGTGCTTTAGCGGGCCCACTGTGGCCCCGTCTCACGGCTGATTCAAGGCTGATTCAGCCCCGATTATTTGCATCGCACCTTGCCCGACAACTTGCCGGGCCACACGCGTCCCCCTGACTATCGCAACGCCCCATGATCTCTGGGGCGTTTTGTTTGTCATGGGGCAACGACCGACGCCGGCTCATCATGCCGCGCGTAACCGAGCGCGCGTAAATCACCCCAATGGAGCGCCCGCTCGTCGCGCTCGAGCCGCTCAATTTCAGCCTTCCCCGAATCGGTCAGTACGGCGATATCGACCGGACTATGGTAGCCCGGCGCCGCCGCCGTGCGTTGTCGCACTGTTTCAAGCAAACCTTGTGTGCGAAGAAATTCAAACACCAGTGGACGTTTGACCCATGGCACCTGGCGTAACTGGGCACGGCGAAGTGCCTCAAGAACTGCTTCGTTTGAATAAGTCATGATGCTCATCAAGAATTCAGTCGAATCAAAAGCGCTGGCAAACCGCATTTCTCGCTACAGAGCGCGGCTTAAGCCAAAGCAACCAAGCAGTGCCGAAACAGTAAGATAATCCACTCCATCATAAGCGCATCGCGACGATTCACCTATAGAGACAAAATATCATGGCGCCGAGTCCCGCCCAAGGCTGTCCGCTCGGGTATCGTCGACATGTATCACGTATGCTACATTCCGCCATCCCGAACGCTGTACCGCGCATTTGACCGAAAGGAGCCGCATGAGCCATATCCAGTTTGATATCGAGTGGACCGAAGCCGCATCGCAGAAAATCGAGCGCCTGATGCCCAAGCGCAATCCAGAAACCCCGATTGCACTGCCCCCGATCGAGTGCCTGCCGATGGAGGGCGATGTCTTGTTTTTGGGACCGGTAGGTAAGCAGCAGCCGTTCGTGGTCGTCGAGCGCCAATATCATCACGAAGGCGAGGCCGATTGGACGATAGTCCTGATTTTGGACGTGCCTGACGAGCACTGAACCCTTCGTTGAGACCTGCATGCGCCGAAACGCCCGCGCCGAGCATGGGCCGCACCGGTTTATTGCATTTTACGTACGAGTTTATTTGCTCAATGGAAATAATGGCTCGATAGTAAGGGTTTATACTGCCCTCCGTCGTGCAGCGGACAGATTCCGCTGCTAATTGGAGTTCATTATGCGTACCCTTAAAGTTCTTGCCACCGTCATGTCGATGGCCTTGTTGAGCGCCCCGCTTGCTGCTTTTGCAACGACCCAAGCGGGCCCGGATTCGGACGTGGCGCCGCAAACCGCATATGCGCAGGCTAACGTTGGATCGTCAGCGTCAGACGACGCTACCATACGCACTGCTTCCGCGGCCTATACGACGAAAATCCAGCTGGCCCAGACAACCTTGGGTCAACGCGCGTCCTGTCTGCTACAAAACGGCTGAGCTGCGCGCCAGGGCGCGCTCGTAGGCGTGCGCTACCTGGCCGGCTGACGTAGTGGCACATCTCCTCGCGACCGCGACCGTCCCCTGTGCACCTCGCCCAAAAAATAAGACCGCAAAAGCAACGCTTTTGCGGTCTTATTCCAACGTCGTCCAATTCCAACGAGAAATTTGGACGAAAGCCAACTAACCTCAAGACCCGCCATGAAAGTCGGTTTACACCGGCCTTCCCAGCCGATCCCCAGCGTATTAGTTAAGCTGCGTCGCGAGCAACTTGAGGATGCGCAGTGACTGCGGCGTCGTCTGCACCACGCCCTCAGCATCCACGACCGCCACCCGGCTCGAATTTTCCGTCAACGCCTTCACGTTGATTTGGTAGGGCTTGGCGATTTTCTCCTTCTTGCCATGGAAAATCTGACTCCAGAAACCCTGCGTCGCCACGGTCAGGTCAGTCGGATCCACGTAGCGAATCGAGTAGAGCCCATGCGCCTTGTCGCTTTGATCCACGGTGAAGTTCGCATGTTCGAGACCCAGACCCGTGAGAGCCCACGCCTGATCATATCCATTATTGAGCCTGATCTCGCCATCGCTCACCGCGGCTGAGTGTTGCGGGCCACGCGCGGCTTCAAGCGCCGCCTGCCGCTTGGCTGCATCGGCTGCAGCACTAGCCTGAGCGGCCTTCGACATCGCCGCGACGTTGGCGGCAATGGCAGCGCTCGCAGCGGAATTGGAGACATCGGGGGCGATGCCAGCTTCAGCCCGAGACTGCACAAACGCCAGCTTATCCATCAGACGGGTCAGGTACTCGGCTTCCAGGCCCGGATCGTTGGGCGTGTCCTCCCATTTGCTGCCGTCTTTGTTCGCGCCTACCAGCACCTCATGCGTGCCCTTCTGGCTGATAAAAATATATTGACTGCCATCAGGACCCGCCTCGAAACGGGTACGGAATTTGTTGCGCACGCCCGTTACGTAGGAATTGTCCATCGCTTTGGACAACAAATTGCGCACGATATCCTGATCGATACTTGCGTGCGTCTCGTTCCAGTCGGTTTCCATCACACCGCTATTCTTCTGGTCCACCACCAGAAGAAAACCCTGCTCTTCCCAGAATTTGCGCACTTCCGGCCACAATTGATCGAACGACTGGTTGCTCACTACCAGCCAGCGCACGCTGCCGTCGCGCTGAATGCGCATACCCGGCACGCTCGGCAAGACGGCTTCGGCGTGCGAAGTGGTCGAGGCAATCTGACGCTGGGCCGACAGCGAGGTGACACCGGTCGCCGGAGCAAACGCGCGTTGATCCTGGGAGCCGCTCAGGTCAGGTGGCAGCGCGAGCGATGGCGCCCTCGTCGTGGTGGTGCTTTGGTAATCGATAGCCTGGGGATCCACCGAACCACACGCCGCCAGCATGCCGGTCAGCGCAGTCAAAGCTGCCGCGCGCCCCACCAGGCTACGGAACGTACGACGATCAGAACGACAATCAACAGTAAAGTACAGCATGCTGTAACGAGTAATTTTCATGGAGTCCTTCAACGGGCGCCGCGCAATGTGCGACGGAATTCGCTCGTGATTCTACCGGGATGAGGCGCGTACGTGCAAAAACCTTGTGTAAAAGAACCCTTACGCCATATTTCGGTCATCGCATCGCGGCTTGCAACCCCATTTTCAATCCCGTTTTCAACCCCGCATGGGGCGCTTTTATTTTCGCATTGATTTCCTGAACCACAGCCGAATTGTATCGCGTCGGACGCCGCCGCCATTAAGTCGGCCAGTGCTCGGCCAGTGCTCGGCCAGCGGGTCGGCCTGCGGATGGGCCTGCGGATGGGTCAGTGCATGCCCTTAAGCGAGTCGCCGCGGATCTGCAGTTTGAGCTTCACGCCATCGAGCGCCTCGAGCTCGCGCAATTGGGCGATCAGACTATCATTGAGTGCATAGTCAGCCGCCAGTAGCAGGACACCTTTCGTGTTGAGCAAATCGTGCGCCAGCATCATGCCCGGTTTTAGCTGCGTAGTCCTGAGCACAACTTCCTTGGGCGGCAGCGTACGCTCCTCCTCGATCAGCGCGAGAAAGACATTGACCACATCCGGATCGTAGCGCCGGCCGCCATCTTGCGCGATCGCCGCAGCAGCCTCCTCGGGCGTGAATCTGACGGTGTTGACAATGCCGATCTGCAATCCGTCGAAATCGTTGGCAACCGCCAGAATCCGCGCGCCTAACGCAATCTCGGTGCCGACCAACTGGTCGGGGTAGCCACGGCCGTCGAAGCGTTCGTGGTGAGCGCGGATCAGTTTGGCCGGTTCGACCATCGGCTCGAGCGCCATCAACGCAGTTTCTCCCATGCCAGGGTGTTTGCGCACCCAACTCAGTTGCTCGGTCGACATCTGATTGAGCGGCGTCGACAAGAGTTCGTCCGGCCAGGCCATTTTGCCGAGATCATGGAGCAGGCCAGCCAGCATCAGATGATTGACATCGACGGCGTCCAGTCCCATGCGCAAACCGATGCGGCGCGCCAAGTCGGCGACTCGACGCGAATGCCCGGCCAGCGCATCGCTGCGCAACTCAAGCAAACTGGAAAACAATTTAATCAGCACGATCAAATTGTGTTTGAGCTTGTCGTGCGCGGTATCCAGCAATGTCTTGGCTTCGCTGAGTTGCTGCACGCGGTCTTGCAGGCGCCTGCCCAGCGAGTCGTTCAACTCGCTCAACTCGTCGTTGCGCCGCATGAGTTCATGCTCGGTATGCCGGCGTCGTGCGATGTCGTCTTCGAGCATGCGCTTGGCGCTCGCCAGTTCGGCGGTGCGTTGCTGTACGAGCGTCTCGAGCGGGTCCTCGCTTTCGGATAGCCCTCCCGTGCCCGACGCGTCTGCTTGCGGGTTAGCCAACGGGCTTTCCACCGCGTTTGCCAATGGATCTGCCGAAAGCGGCGACGCCGGATCTCCGCGCGCGCCCCGCAACAAGTCCCGACCGCTAACCTCACTGGTCATGACGCCTTCCCCCGTTCTCGCGTGCCGATCCAGGTCCTCGCCTCGTCGGCGTTCCCCGTCGCGCTGCGCCTGGTTGATGCTATACCACCATACGGCTGGATCGCCATACCGCTATCAAATCACTAGATCGCTCAACTCGGCAGCACCCCTGCCATGCGTATCGACTCAGGCTGCCACTCATGCAGCACGAACGCCTCGGCCTGGGCCGCCGGCCGCGGCCTGCACAGCACATAGCCTTGCAGAATATCGCAGCCGTGTTCCTGCAAAAACCGCACCTGCGCTTCGGTTTCCACCCCTTCCGCGACGACCTGCAAACCCAGCCCCTGCGCCATGGCAATAATGGTCTGGCAAATCGCCGCATCGGACGGGTCCGTCGACAGGTCGCGCACGAACGCACGGTCTATCTTCAGGATATCCACCGGCAATTGCTTGATCAGACTCAGGCTCGAGTAACCGGTTCCGAAATCGTCGATCGCGATCAGCACGCCCAGCGCCCGTAGCGCCTCGAGTTCGATGCGCAGCCGCTCGACTTCCTCCATCACCATCGATTCGGTCACTTCCAGGCACAGGTAGCGCGCCGACAATCCGGTCTGCGCCAAAATCCCCTTGATCCGTTCGACAAAGCCGGCCCGACGAAACTGAACCCGCGAGACATTCACCGAGATCGGCACGGGCGTCATGCCGCGCACCTGCCACTCGCGATTCTGCAGGCAGGCCTGTACCATAACCCATTCACCGATTTTTTCGATCAGGCCGCTTTCTTCAGCAATCGAAATAAACACATTCGGGCCGAGCAAGCCACGCTGCGGATGCTGCCAGCGTATCAAGGCCTCGAAGCCGCGCAACGCCCCGCTGCGAGCGTCGATTTCAGGCTGATAATGCAGCACGAACTCATGGTCGCGCAGCGCGCGCACCAATTCGGCCTCGATTTCAAACTTGATGTTCGCCGTGGCGCTCAACGAGGCATCGAAGAAATGACTGCGCGCGCGCCCCTTTTCCTTGGCGTAGTACATCGCGGCATCGGCATTCTTGATCAGGTCGGTGGCGCTCGCGCCATGGGCCGGATAGACGGCCACCCCGATGCTGGCGCTGGCGTCGAGCGAGTTGCCTTGTATCGTCATCGGCAAGGCAACCTCCGCCGCTATTTTGTCGATCAATTCCACCAGCGGATCGCACGAGGCGTTCGCAATCACGAAGACAAATTCGTCCCCGCCAAAGCGGGCCACCGTATCGCCGTCGCGTGCCAGGCGGCCAAGCCGCTGTGCGATCTGCTTGAGCAACTCGTCGCCGTTCATATGACCGAGGCTGTCGTTGATCCGCTTGAAGCGATCCAGATCGATCATGGCCACGCCAACCTGCCGACCGTCTTGCGCCGCACGCACAATCGCCTGGGCCAGCCGGTCCTGCAGCAAATGCCGGTTCGGCAGCCCGGTCAATGGGTCGTGCATGGCCTGGTGCGCAACGCTCTCTTCATAGCTGACGCGTTCGCTCGCATCGCGCAGATACCCGGCATAATGCGACACCCGGCCGTACTCGTCGCGCAGCGGCGCGATGCGCAGATCCGCCCAGAACGGGGTGCCGTCCTTTTTGTAGTTGCGTAGGGTCGCGTGCCCCTCTCTTTGCTGCGCCAAAGCGGCGCGAATTTCATGCAAGCCGCTCTGGTCGCGATCGTCGCGCTGCAAAAACCGGCAATTGCGCCCGAGCACTTCGGCCCGGCTATAGCCGGTCAAATGTTCGAAGGTCGGGTTGACATCGATCAACGGCATATCGGGAAGATTCGCGTCGGCAATCAGCACACAGTTGTTGCTGGCCTGCATGGCACGGTGGCTCAATTGCGCGAGATGGTCGGCGTAGCGGCCTTCGGTCAAGTCCTCCAGCAATCCCGAATAGCGCAGAACTTTTTGATCGGCGCCAAACTCGGGCTGGCTGCTGCCTTGTACATAACGCACCGTGCCATCACGGCGTTGCAACCGGTATTGCAGCTTGAGGCTCGCCCCTGCGCAAGCGAATTGAAGCATTCGCGCCAGACACGCAGCCGGTCCGCCGGATGGACGATGCCGACATATTCGTACACGCTGATTTCACGCGTATCGGCAGGCAAGCCCATGATCTCGCACGTGAGTGCCGATACGCTCAGGATCGACAGGTCCACGTCGTACGACCAGGTCCCCAGCCCGGCCAGGGTCGGCGCCTGTTGCAGCCCTTCCCCGACGACTTGAGGCTCACACGCGTGGCGCTCATGCTCATGCTCATGCTCATGCTCGATCGCGACCAAGCCGGCAACCGATTTCACCCGCAACAGATTGACCGCCAAAATCGCAAGTTGATCGAGTGCCTGGCGACACGCCGGCGACCACGCGCGCGCCGAAGTATCGGTGACCACCAACGCGCCGAGCAAGCGGCAGTGCGCGGAATATAGCGGCACGCTGGCGCAGGCCCGCACGCCGCCGTCGTGGACTTCCGCACAAGTGGCAAAGCGCGTGTCGGCAACGGTGTCGTCGCTATACCCGTAACCTGACGATACGTCGAGAATATGGCTCAGCGCGGCGCGGCGCGGCACCCGTCGCGGGACGTCCGAGCCCACCGCACATAAAGTAACGCCAGCGTCGTTCG
>Ga0265338_10001650_pt1 | contig 35635 bp, 18 predicted proteins | sample 42126metaG_FD_193579 | JGI IMG/M metagenome (GOLD analysis project Ga0265338, IMG submission 193579) | Rhizosphere microbial communities from Carex aquatilis grown in University of Washington, Seatle, WA, United States - 4-21-26 metaG | ecosystem: Host-associated > Plants > Roots > Rhizosphere...
GCTGGGTTGGCAACACCGGTGGTGGGGCCGGGAACACCAGGTGGAAATTGACCTCAAGGGAGTAAGTGACACTGCCTGCACCCAGGTTTTGCACGCCGAGATAATAGGTTCCGCCCGGCACCATGAACGGCGGCGTGGCGGTGTTGGTGCCCAGAACATTGGTGCCGGCGGGGAACACGGCGGACAACAGCGTGTAATCGTTGAGGCCGGTCCCCGTGGGCGGATTGGTCAAGTTAAACAGGAGGTTCAATGGGCCGGTGGTGTTGAACAGGGTGTTGGTCGCCCAATCGGCGTTGGTGGGCACATTGATCAGATAATACTGGATGCTGCCGGTGGGAATGGTGTTGGTGACCGGCGCATTGGTGGAGCCGGGTCCGCCAATCACGGGAAAGACCGGTGGATTCGTGGCATAATTAAATCGCAGTTGCCAGCTGACCAGCGTATTGGTAGCCCCGGCACCCACACGGTTATCCCACATTTCCAGCGTCCACGGTCCCGCTGAACTCTCGCCGGCATACACATCCAGTGTTTGTTCGGGCAGATAGTACACGTCCCCGCCGGTCGCTGTACTGGTCACGTTAGTCTGAAAAGTAATGTTGGTCGTAGCAGAAGCTACAATGTTGGTCACCGCCGACAGGTTCACCACGATATCGTCCAGCAACATTCCCGGTTCAAGGCCGGTCATTAACAGTGTGTTGGTTTGCGTGGCATTGGCGGTGAAAGTATAGCTGCCCGTCTGCCAGTACATGTTGGTACCAAAGAAGGAAGGCAAGGTCAGGCTGCCCACGGTCAACCTAGCCTCCGCCAGGCCCTGCGAGAGGGTCGGGGCCGAGAGACTGTTGTACTTGCCCGCGTGGCCGTGGTTGTAAATGGCCTGGATTTCCGAATCCGAGAGCACCCGATTGTAAACGCTGACTTCATCCAGCTGCCCCTGGAATAACGAACCCGTAAACACCCCCGCTGGCCGGGTCCCGAAATAAAGATTAAAACCCGACGTTGGCGTCCAATTGCCTATGGATCCACTGGTGACCAGAACTCCATTCCGATAAAGCGACAACAAGCCGGTGATTTTATTGTAAGACATGACCACATGCTGATAAACGCCAGGCTCCACGTTGCCACCGGGCGTAAAGACGGAATGGTCGGTGCCGGAAGGATCCACGATATCGCCCAATATCTCGCCGCCGTTGTAAAACTCCAGGTGACAGCCGATGCCGGACAAAGCCCCGGAATCATTGTTCCATTCCATAAGCGTCATGGGGTTGGAAAGCGCCGAGTTGGTGGTCACCGGATTGGCCCACGTATCGAGGGTGAAGCCATTGTATTGCCCCACATCCAGAACGGAATTCGCGGGAACCTTTACAAAAGATGAGGTGCCGTCGAAAACAAATGCCCGCCCGACTTCACCGATGGCGTAGCTCATGCTCGTGGGCGTGCCGTTGTTTCCATTGATGTCGTCGTTGGCCGTGTTTTGACCGCGCCACAAACCGACGGCGCCCGGCCCGCGATAGGCATAGGTCACGGTACAAATCTGGTTTGACACCGCGGAAATGGTGTTTGAAATGACGCCATCGGCCAATGCCAGCAGGTTGTTGCCTGCATAGGCGAGGGTCGGGTCGGTGATCACCGTGACCTGATTGTTGTTCACGGTCCAACTGTCGAAAAGACCGCTGGCCGGTGTGTAGCTTCCTGCTGCTGCGCCTTCAAAGCTATTGCTGATGACCGACGCAGGAATGATATTGGTGGTAAAAGTCACCACCACATTGGTGACCGGCACGGTATTCGTGGTCATCGTGATGGTCGGGGTGCCGTGGAACGGCGTCGGCGCGTACTTGATGGGCGTCGTTGTCTTGTTCGTGTCTTCCGTCAGCACCAGATAGGTGTTGGGCATTTGCCCCGTCTCCAAGGTGTAGTCCCAGCCGGTACCGACCACTCCGTTGTTCGGGTTCATCACAATGGTGATGATGGAGGTGCCGCTGTAAGGAATGTTGAACACGCCGCTGCCGCTGATCAGCCCGGAATCGAATATGAGCGTGGCACCGGCAAACACCAGCATCTCGTCAGGAACCTGGTAGAAGTTGTAATCGATCGCCAATGTGCCGCTGGTCTGGAGCACATCGAATGTGTTGGTGGTCGGCTGCTCATTCCCGGAGATCGTCATCGGCTGGAGGTTCGTAAAACCCAGCGTCTGGCCCATTCCGTTGGTGTCGAGTCCGCCGCGGTTCTCCACCAGCAGACAACGCGTTCCGCGCGGGCTGATCAAATGGAACACCATGTCCGATATGCGCGGATGGTCCACGCGCAGACCCACGTCCACCGACGAAATGGGACCGGCATTTGACACGAAATTGGTCGCATACGACACCGCGTCATCGGGAATCGGCATGGCGCTGCCTGAGGTGAAATTCACCGGCACCGGCGAATGACCCAATCCAAGTTGCGCCAGAATATATACCGTTTGGGGCAAAATGCTCTCGTTGTTCAACCCGATGTAATAACGGCCCGGCCTCAGCGGCGGTCCGATGGAAATCGAGTTGCCCGGCGGCGTGCCGTTGGTCAATCCCACCGGCCCGATTTCGTTGGTGTCCGTCAACGTCGGCAATGCGCCATATTTGACGAACAGGTCCACCTGGCCGCTCGCGGTGATGTTCGTGGCAAAGATCGACAGATTGGTCGCCCAGGCGGGCACATCGATGTATTCGTAGAACCAGCCCAACGGGCCCAGCGTGGCAAATATGCCCTTGGTCAGGTCCTGATGCGGCTCGATCAGCATGCTGAGGCTCTGCACCATGCCGGTTTGCGTCAGCGAATCGTCCACCTCGGTCAGAATCCACGGGCCGATGGCCGGCTGGCCGACAAAATTATTCAGGCTGCCCGGCCCGTCGGTCGTCCGCGCACTCGGGATGTCTCCTTCCCCGCTGTCGTCATACACCAGCGGCAATGTCCCGAACGTGTTGCCCAGGCCGTCATGATTGTTAACCACGATGCTCTGCGACGCCCCGGTCTGGTTGCCGTGCGCCAGCGTGCCGATGAGGTCGCCGAAATTCTGGTGCGTGATGAGGTTGGTGAGCACCACGCGCTTGACCAGCATGGGATCCATCGCCAGGGCAAACGTGTACGAAATGCCGGGATGCACCGTGCTGCCGTCGGGAATGTTGACCGGCACATTCAACCCGTTGACGATCTGGCTGCCGTTGGGCCCGGGCTGGGTGAACGGAATGTCGGTGAAGATGGGAATGAAGTCGTATTCCGATGCCTCCTGGGCCTGCGAATAGATGCCAATATAATAGACCTTGCCCGGCGCGGAATTGCTGTAGGCGACGAATTCCGTGCCACCGCGGCCCACCGATTTGTCCGCGTTGGAAACGACCACCGGATCCAGGTTGGTCAGCGCCGGATTGGCGCTGACGTACAGGTCAATGTCCGCCTCCGGCCGCGTGGCATTCGCTAGATTGTCGGCAAACACGCCCATGCGCGGAATCGAAAGCGTGGACGGCAGGAACGTGATGAAGGCGGCATTCGTGAAGTCGCTGCCCCCGTCATTGGTCACCACGTAGAAATGCCATTGGTTGGTCATGCCCACCGTGAACATGACGTTGGTGCTGGTGATCTGGAGGCCGTTCAATTGGGTGCCATTGGTCGTCACCTGCATCGAGTTCGTGCCCAGCAGCGGAGTGCTGGCGCCGGCGAACTGGTTGAACAACGGCGCGTTGGTGCTGAGGACGGTGGTGAGCTGCTGGTCGCTCGTGGGCGCGTAAGTGGTGCCCAGGTCCGCCACCGTGAATGCGTTCGTCACCTCCCCGTTGCCGCTGGTGATCACCAGCGCGAAATCCTGCACCACATTGTTCGTGTGCGCCGTCACGGCATTCACGTTCACATTGCGGCCGACGACGGTGACGGTGTAGTTCGTGCCGAGCAGCGGCGAGATGAACACGTTCTCAACGTTGTTGACGGCGTCCAGCACCGGCGCGTTCGTGCCTTCCGGCGTGTTGAACGTCGTTCCCGTCCCGATGTCGTTGCCGTAGAAAATAACCGGGTTGGCCGGATCATCCAGATTCGACACCACCAGGTCCAGGTTGTTGACCAGCTTGATGGCCGCGGCGGGATCGCCCGGCGGATCCGTCCAGGTCAGCGTCACCTGCAACGGCAGGAACTGCCCGTCCGATCCATCCGGCAGGGTGACTTGATAGGTGTGCTGGTCGCCGGTGGCCAGTCCGTTGGTCGAGCTCTGGTCCACAAAGAAAACCGAATTTGCCCCCGCCGCCGGATTGGTCGCCCCGGCCGGCACGGACGTCGGCAGGTTGATCAGTCCCCACCCCTGATAGTTGAGGGCGGTGCCGGTGAAGAAATCGTAGTTGCCCAGCGACCGCGCGCCATTGATCAGCAGCGCCTTCAACAACGCCGGGCTGGGGGTGGTGTGGAGCGTGTTGGTGAAAAAGTCCTGCATCAGCGCCAGCACGCCCGACACGTCAGCCGCCGACATGCTCGTGCCCGTTTCGTAACGGTACCAGTGCGGCGGCACCAGCGAATTCGGATCACCGCCCAGCGAATTGTTCAAGTTGCTCAACACCGTGTAATAATTCCCCAGGTCGTTGGTCGTGACGACCTCCGTGGTCATGTTGTAATTCACCGGCAACGGGTTGGTGTTGCCCACCGCGAAGAAAAATCCGAGGTTCTGGATGGACTGGATGGACGTGATGGCAGGGCCGCTGTTGGGCGGAATGGACACCTCGTTGGTCCAGACCACGAAATCAAACCCGCCCGGCGAATTCGTGGTCGGATAATCCGCCTTGCGCACGTAAATCGGCAGGTTGGGAAACGGGCTGGGCGAAAACTGGTTTTGAAAAATGAAAATATAAACTCCGACCGCGTTGATCGGAACGGACAGGGTGTAACGGTTCAGTTGGAGAGGAACGGCGGTTTGATTCTCATAGGTGTGGAAATAAAAATTTGTCGGGTTGTAATACGCATGTTCGTCCCATTGCGCCGAACGGGTGGAAATCACGAACGTTCCCGGCGCCACCACGTCCGGCTTGATCCGCCCGAAGGTGCCTTCCTCGCCCACGCCCACGTTCCCGCGGGCCGAATAATTCGCCACCTGATAATTTCCCTGCGGGTAACCGGTGTCCGTCAGGTTCAGCCAGATTTGGTTGGATGTGCCGTCATGCGCGGTCACCCAGTTGGTGATGCCGCGCGACTGCTCCAGCGCGCCGACCGTGATCACGTTCTTGGCCGTGCCCGGCGACATGATCGTGTCCGGGTCGCCGCCGCTGCCGTCGGTGTTGCCGCCCCCATCATTGCCGGCCGAAAATACAAACAACACCGGCTGCGAACCGGTCACCAGCGGCAGCGCGTCGCGCACCGCCGCGTCGTAACTGGCCGCCGCCAGGTTGTAGCTGTTGTCCGCATAGTTCCAGCTGTTGTTGGAAATCAGCGCATTCGTCTGCGCGGCGGCGGCCTGAAGGTCCCCGTCCAAATCGCCGAAGTTCATGGCGAGCAGCTTTGCCAGCGGAGCCATGCCGCGGAACTGGCCGTTGGTGGCCGGCGTGATCGAGCCGGGCGCATTGGTCACCCAGCTGGACATCAGACCGTTGCCGGCGATGATGCCAGCAACGTGAGTGCCGTGTCCGTCGGTGTCCACCAGGGTGTTGGCCAGCAGGTTGATCGAATCGCCAAACACCCGGACGGGCAAGCCGCTTCCCGTTTGAAAATCCGGATGGGTCGCATCAACACCAGAATCGTTCAGCTCCACCAGCACGTTGGAGCCGGAAAGATTGAGATAATTGATGTTGGTCTGCGTGTCCACGGCCACTCCCACGGTGGCCCGGCTGAGGTCGTTCGCGTGAACGCGTTCATGATACGCCTCCACGGTTTTTACCGCCGGCCACGTCGCCACCACCGTCCAATCCGCCGATTGCGAGGCTGGCATCTGGACGCGGAGGATGGGGCCGAACGGAGAAGTCTCCTGTGCCGTCACCTGGCCGCCGAGCTTTTCAACCTGCTGCACCGCCGGCTGCGTGTCGCCGGGGAACAATCCCAGCGTCAGCATCATGCCGTCCGGCAGCGGTTTGTCGTTCATCGCCAGCGCGAGCAGCGAGGACTGGATTTTGTAATACGGTTCGTAGGGCAGCACCGTCTGCACCGGCGACTGGGCCGCCAGCACATTCGCGCCACCCTGCCCCACCCTCACGAGGTAGGCATCATTCGGGATGTAAGAAACGATGGTCGCACCCGCCGAGGCGAGCAGCACCCGGAAGGCATTGTCAATCGGCCCGCGCGCCTGGACGATGTAGGCGCCGGGATCACCCTTTGATTTCAGGTTTTTGGGAATGGACAAATTCAGCGGGCTGCCGGTGTCAATCAGCGCGTTCTCCAGCAGGATCGCCTGCTGGTTGGCCGTCAACTGCCCGATGGTCTTGCTGGTGTTGCTGAGGCGATACGCGAATCGGTTGGTTTTGGTCGCCGCCGTGTTTGTGGAAACGACGGTCAGAATGTTCGGCGCGGTCGAGGCGGAACGGACGGTGGTGCTGGTTGGCAGGATGGCCGCCGGTTGCGGTGCGGCAGCCGCGGTTGCGACCGCCGGCGGCTCCATCCGGAGGGTTACCAGGTGGTGCCGAAGGAACCACGCACCTGCCAGGCACAGCAGGCACAACGAAATCCAGATAAACCGACGCGTACTCATAAAAATCAAATCGCAGTCAACTATCTCACAAAATTATTATCAAAGCGAGGAAGCATCTGTCCGCGCTTCACTGCAACGAGGCCTGCTTCAAAATAGGAACAGCGCGCTGGCGCTGTTCGGACACCGCAGCGCCGCGTCCCTGCCACCAGCTTCCATACTCGTTGCATAGTCTTGCCAGTTAAGAAAGAGCTGGGCTTGGTTAGGACGGTCTCCGCCAAAGGTTCGTTTTTAGCCGACCAAGGTCTAGCCATGGAGAGCGATGCTCTGCACATCGTGGATGATGCTTTCCACATCATGGACGATGCTTTGCACACCATGCACGATGCTTCTCGTATCGTGGACGATGCTCCACACATCGTGGATGATGCTTTTCGTATCGTGGACCATGTTCCATGTGTCGTGAACGATGCTTTGTTCATGACGGACTCAGTTAATTGTGTCGCGATTTTACCCAAATTAAGGCCAAAAAATGGCTTTTTCCCGCTCCCAATGCCAGAATCGGTGGAAAATGCCATTTTTTCGCCAACTGCTCGGGCGGCGCGGCAACGCCGCCCTGCCACGGTAGGGTCGCGCTGCGGCGCGGCCATGGACGACCGGCAGGCCATCCCTACCATTTCAAATTTCTTTTGTATATTCATCTTGGCGCCTTGGCGGTTAATCCGGAGGCAAAATGTTGAAATTTTCGATCACCGCCCGGTTGTTCGTCACCATGGTCGTGACCATAGGGACCAAATTCAAGTTGCCGTCCAATGCGTTATTCACGACGTTCGTCCGGTAGCTGTCAAAGCGCACGACGGCGCGGGTGGCGAATTCCGATACGACCTGATAATTCGTGATCATCCCGAAAAGGGGTCCGCCGCCCTCATAAACACCATTCGGCGCGGGCTTGAGCGACTGGCCGTAGGCATAAATCACATAACGCGGCGAAGTGCTCACCCGCAACAGCGACATCGTCTGCTGCGGCAGCCATTCATACATCTCGTCGCTGATGCCGTTGGTGACCTGAATCCCGTCAACCACATTTCCGTTGTTCAAATGCAGGAATGGCGATTGTTCCGTGAGTTGTGGCACGCTAAGAATGTCGCCAACATGCGTGAAAGCCTGCAACGGGAACAAGTTGGTGTTGGCCCGGGTGGCGTTAATGCCTTGCACGATTTGCACCATGGGCGGCGGCGTGGCGAGATTGTAGTAAGGTCCGGCCGGCTGAACGATCATGCCTGCATAGTTGGTCAACGTATTCTGATATTGATAGCGAAACGGGGTCTGAAACTGAAAGGTATCGATGGCCGTATTGGTAATCGCCACCATGCCGCTGAACAAGGCTGACCAGGCCGCGAGGCCTGATTGGTTGACCGACAGGGTTCCGCGCGAAGCGTTGTCATTGATCGTGGTGGTGAACAAATCAAACAGCATCCGATCCTGCACCGGCGCAGTAAAAGCGGTGTTGGTGGGGTTAAAATTGCCCGTCCAGATCTCCCAAGTGCTCGCACCGTTCGGGTTCGGAGAAGATGTGACCCAGTTCAAAATATTGGTCGCCTTGAGATAAACTGATTGCCATGGCGTGCCGCGATGCACCCGCCCCAGCCAGCCAATATTTGGAAATTTGTTCGTCGGAAAATCCCAACTGTCTGACCCGCGTACCAACGGGTCCCGATAAGCGAGGTTCCAAGGATTTACATCCATGTTTGCCATCGTGAGCGTCCGGCCCCATGGCTGGTAACGATCATTCGAGGTGCTGAAGCTCGGTCGGGGAATTACCGCCTTGTCGCTGGTCAAAAGATTGATACCCGTTGTGGGACCGTTCTTTTCAGTGCCGACAAAATTCAAATCGCTGGTCAGGTAATGAACCAGAGGATCGTTCGCCTGCCAGGAAGTATATTCGTAAGCGGTGACCGTGGGCGTGTAGGGAACCTGGGCGATATAATTCGTCGCTATGGATTGAAAGAGACCGATATTATTGACCTTTGGAAATGGCATCCCACTTGGCGAACCTCCCATGAAGACAAAAAACCCGTCAATTTCATCAGACGCGTTCGGATCGCTCCAATAGGATAGATTCAATGGCACATTTCCATCCGACACGTCAATCTGACTCCGGATTCCCCACGGCACGTTATTGGCATCCAGGTTGGTATTCCACATGTTGTCATATCCGGATGCCGTACCGGTGGTTTGGATTTCTGCATTCAAATTGCGACCGCTCTGCGGGCCGGCAAATTGGACATAGTCAATGACATGGTTGCCATCCAGCATGAACATCTGCAACCGGTTGGTCGTGAACAAGCCAAATTGTGGAAAACTGAAATCCGTTTTGTTCGTTTCCCATCCGAAACCGGCCCCGACCGGAAGAAATCCGTTATGGAATGCACCTGCCGGCGTGCCAAAATAAAAAGCACTGTTGGTCAAAAACATGACTGAGTTGGTAATAAGCACCTTGAAAGAATTAACCGCAGGATTGCCGTCGGTTTGATTCGGACCCCATGGTGCCGAACCAGTCCACGGGACTAACGAACCCATGACAAGATTTGAATTGATCGAATACGGCAACGGATAGGAATTAAAAACTGTGGTTGGAGCCCCGCTATTGGTAAGCATCATTGTCAAATTGTCATTTGCTACAATTTGAATCGTATTCAGACTCAAGTAATTTGAATTATATGAATTCCAACATTCGACCCCAATCGAATTGCTGATGTTAAACACAAATAATTGATTAGTGTATATCAGGTCGGCAGTAGATGTTGTGGGCACTGTCGAGCGTGCGATTTGCAGCTTGCGCGTGACCTGCACCACATTTTCCATTGTAAACTTGTTAAAAGACGGGAAACCTTTCTTGGCACCAATGATCCAAGGAACACCATAGACGTTTCCCCTGAACGAATTTGGAAGCGCATTAAATACAAGAAACGGATCGGTAACATCCAGCGGTGTGTCCAGCGGTGCCGTTCCGACAACCAATCCACTTCGTGAAGCGTATAATCCAATATCGACGAAACCGTTGATATAGACATTCCCGAAGCCAGACTCGTTGGTGGTCATAAAAGTCGGGCGGAAAACGGATGGATAGAAAGTATTGGTCGAGGCGTCGAACAAATTGGCGGCGAGCTGGAGCACGCGCTGCACGGCGGGCGAATAGACAAACTGGTTGCTGATCAGCACCGGAATCCTGAGGCCGAACGGGCTGGCGTTGGTCACCTGGAAGTTGAACGTGGCGGCATAGTTCGTCGGGTTGGCATCCAGCCAGTTCTTCGTGTAGGCGCGCAGCATCCGGTCGGCGGCATTCGTGAAAAACGTCAACGGCTGCCAGACAAAGAAGTTGGTCGGCGATGCGCCGTTGGTGATATTTCCGGTCGGCAGAAGCCGTACAAACGGGGTAGCCACGTTGTCGTAATTGAGGTTCATCTTGCCGGACTCCGGCGAGCTGTCCGTGCCCAATTGCGAGAGCAGCCGATAAAAGGTGTAACGGTCGTAGGTGGATACATTTGTGCCAGCCTGTTTCAGGCGCTCAATGAACGCCGGCGCCACCGGCGGTTGCGCCAGATTCATTTCCGTTTTGGCCGGGTCAAACAAATCCGACGGTGAAAAATAATGGTTGGTGTTGTCCGCGCCGGCCCATGGCAAAGCAGCGTTGTCATTAAGTACGGGCGATTTGACATCGCCGGGCAGGCGAAAGCCTGTCTGCAATGGCCCGTCGCTGTAACCATCAAGGTTATCAAACAGGAACGCATTCGCGCCGTTGGCATATAGAAAGCCTACGGAGTTAAGCGTGGTGTAATCGTTGTTGTAACGCCAGGCCAGCAAAGCCCGGGCGTCATCGAAGGCATGTCCCAAATTGGCCAATGCTTGGGGCTGGTTATACTGGTAAAAGGTACCGCCAAGGGAGCCGATAACCTGCCCCCACTCGTTGGTATTCAAATCGGCAAGAAATCCGGCCAAATTGATTTCCCATGAGCCGACGCCCTGATTGCGGAAATATGTGTCTCCTGCAGGTGGAAGGTTGATGGTTGAAGATGCGTTTTTCTCATCAAGCACCTGGTTATGAATGGCATTCAGGTCGAGCGCGTTGCCGATGGGCACGGCGATGAAGGCATAGCGCGCGATGAATTTGTTGTTCGGACCATAAGGCGCGTCCGGCCGTTCCAAAACGCCAACCCATTCCGGATCACCCACCAGGACGTTGCTGAGCAGATTAGGTGGATTGAAACTCGCGGTCAAATTGCCATTCGTGTCGTAAAAGGGCCTGATCGGATCCGGGCTGATGACCAATTGCAGGCCGTTCGGGTCATTGGTGCCGTTCCGGTTGAGATCAAGGTAATAGCGTCCCAAAGGTTCATTGGTGCTGATCAACACCGGCGCCCGGGGATTGACGTACAGGTTGGTGAGATTGTCGGGCAGGACGGGAAAAACCACCGGCGAGCCATTGGTCGAAACGAGCAGGCCGAAGTTATACGGATTGGTGGTGGCCAGCACGTTGGCCAGGACCTGGGCCTCGGCGTTGGCCAGCGCCGCGTCCGCGGCGTATTGAGCGCCGGCGGTATCGGTGACCGTGGCTACGGCACTGCGTTCCCGGCGGCTGAGGGCCAGAAAAGCCAGCGCCATGAATGTCACCACGGACAGCAAAATCAGCGTGATGATCAGCGCCACGCCGCGACGCGAAGGCTGAAGGCTGAAGGCTGAAGGCTGAAGGCCGGAAACCGACAGGTAGGGCGCGTCACTCCGTGCGCGCCGCTGTTGAATAATGCCGGCGGGCAGAGGATTGCCCGCCCTACCCTGCAATAGAGCGTCAGGTTGAGGGCCGTGACGTGAAGAACGGAAACATCCAACCTCCAACATCCAACGCCCAACATTGAACGGGAAACGGCCGGCTCGAATCCATTGGTTGTTCGAGGTTCGAGGTTCGAGGTTCGATGTTCGACTGGTTCTCATTGATAGGCCGAGGGATCGACATTGCGGATGACGAAATTTTGGCGGAAAAGGTGAACCTTGCCGGCCTGTTGCGCGAGATAATTGGAACGGACAAGATTCGGCGCCAAGTCGAACAGCGAACCCGCGCGCTGGAGGGGGCGGTCTTCCAGCACTCCCAGTTCAATCTGCACCGAAGCCGGCAGCGTGTTGCTGTACATCAAATAACCGATCATGCCCAGCGTCAGCGGCAGGCAACGGGCATTGCGGTTGGTGATTCTTTGTCCGCCGTAAATATCCACGTTGTTCGTCATCCAATAACCGGTGGGGTCGTAGGCGCGCACGCTCAAATGCACCACACCATCCATCAGGTGGGTCATGTTGGTAAAGGTGGCATTCACAAAATTGTTGTAAAGCACCACGGGACCGTTCCGGGCATTTACGTCGGCCGAGGAGGAGTAGCGGTAAAGCGGATTGAAAGAGTTGGTCGCGGTGGTGTCCACGACGTAACCGGTGCCCGTCCAGGTCGTGCCCTGGCGCGTAAGGATGAAAAAATTTTCCAGCACGTTGGTGCGCCAGGTGTTGGGAATATTCACCCCCACCAATGACTGCACCAGCGGCTTGGAACCGGACTGATACTGAAAAACGTTTGTCCGGGCGTAAAAATTCACCGCTCCGTTGGTGAGATCCAGCGATCGGGTCATGGAATCCATGTCATTTTTGATCAACCCCATCACGACGCGGCCGCTCTCCAGCACATCGGTCTGCGTGAGGCTCGCGCGAAACGCGCTCTGGGTGGCGCTGAACACCGTCATCAACGACACCACGATGAGCGTCATGAGTGCCATCACCACGAGGATTTCGATCAGCGTGAAAGCACGGGAAACGCGAAATACAACGGTAGGGCGCGCAGTCCCCTGCGCGCCGCCGCCTGCTTGCAAACGAACGGCGGTCAGAGGACTGACCGCCCTACCTGACGCCTTAGAAATGTAAAATTCCAGCTTCATGGCGCGTTGGTGGCGTTGGCGAAGGATTGCGACTGGTAAAAGTACAGGTCAACGGGCGCGATGGGTTCGTTGGTATGCACAACCTGCCCGGCAATGGTCGTGCGAAAGGTCTGGCGGCCGGGCCCCAGATTGCCGTTGGGCAGTTGCGGCCATAAAAACGTCAACCGCAGTTCATGCAGGTTCGCCGCAAGTTCCTGGGGATACAGAACTCGAACCCACCTGGCGGAAACACCGGGAATATCACTTGGCTGCGGCGGCAGCGGTGGTGAACCTGCAAGAATTGCCTGCCAGAAAGTGGGCTGGCCGGTGGCAATCGGAATAAAAGAAACCTGATCACCTACGTTATATGGTACCCTTGCCACCCACAGCGGCGGAATGAAAGTCGCCACCGGCGCATTGACGCACAACAGGCGATAGCCAAAGGAATCGCTCCTGACGATGTCATTATCTTGCGGCGGTTTTTCCACGGCCGGCCCGCTCAACGAACGGACATAGGCGACGATGTGGTTGCTGGTGTAACTGACACCGGAAAAGCTATTGAACGAGCTGCCGTTCACATCGGTGAATTCCGGCGTGCTCAAAAGCCCGATAATGCGCGAATTATTGGTGATGGGAAAAAATGGGACCATCGGGGCGCCGTTTTGCGACGAACCGACATAACTGTAGCCATTGGTTGAGGTGGGTTGGGCGACACCTTTGTCATTATAGGTCGTCGAGTAATTGGTGATGGCATAGATGTAATTGGTCAGATCGGCCTGCCCGCGCCCGCCGTTGCGGATGGTCTCCATCAGGATGGTGGCGTCCTGGTTGATGATGGTTTCCTCGCGGTTGTCGCGCTGCGTGTTCATGCCAATGGGCAGGACGCCGATGATGGCGACAAGCGCAATGCCGATGATGGCCAGGCTGATGGCGATCTCCACCATGGTGAAGCCGGCAACTCGTTGAGAGTTGCGAGTTGATGATTGTGGGCCGGAAGCCAACAGGTAGGGCGCGTCACTCCGTGCGCGCCGCTGCCGGGCAATGACGGCGGGCAGAGGACTACCCGCCCTACCCTGCATTACAGCGTCAGGTGGCGGGCTGGAAGCCTGAAGGCTGAGGGCTGAAGGCCGGAGGTCCGGGACGGGACTTCTGGCTTCTGGCTTCCGGCTTCTGGCTGCTACTTTCATTCTCATTTCACCTTTTGAAACTCCAGCACGGCGCGGCCGGTGAGCCGGTCAACATGGACGATGCTATAGGAAATGTTGGTGCTGTTGCCGGGCGGCGTCTCCAGTGCGTCGGGCGGACCGAACTGGAACTGTTTGGACACCGCATCCTTGGCAAAAATCACACTGCCCTTCGCAATGGGGATGTATTCATCGGCGCTCGACATGTCCACGCCATTGGTGGTGAGCTGTCCACGATAGTTGAAAGCGACGAACGGCAGTGGAACGGTGCTGGCCATGTCGGCGGTGGGGAACGGGAAAGCGGTATTGGGGGTATTGGTAACAAAGCTGTAAATACTCACATTGGGATCGTATTGGGCGATGGAATAATACTGTCCGGGCGACATGAATTTATTCGTGGCAATGAATGTGTTGTCCGGCAATGTCTGCCAGCGATCCAGATAGCGCGGCGTCAACACCCCCGGCTGGTCCCCCACGGAACGCAGGCTGATAAAAGTGTAACCGGTAAACTGCTTGTCGCACAGGTTGGTGGTGGCGGTTTTTTGCGCCATCGTCATATTGTTGTTCCAGATGGTGTTGAACACTCCCGGAGTGGTCTGCCAGAAACTCCAGAAATTCGGCGGCACGAAAACCATATAGACGGTCGTGTGCTGGCTGATGGCCAGCTGGCGGGCGCGGGCGACATCGTCGAGCAGCTGGCGCGAGGCGCTGAGGGTGGCGTCGGACTTCGCGAAATTCTTGAGCACCGGCACGGTCAACGCCGCCAGGATGCCGAGAATGGAGATCACCACCAGCAACTCGATCAGCGTGAAAGCGCCGCAGGTTCCGGATTTTGGATTCCGGATTCCGGATATGGACGGCAAAGCCTCCCGACATCGGTTCCTGCTTTCGAGAGAGCCGCCGGCAAATTTGAATGAACAACCTGTTATTTTCACGACTTTACTGCTGCCAGCTCAGGATGTTGTCCTTGTTCACGCCGAGATTGGCCGGCGTGGCGGCATCCACCAGCCCGTCCGGGCCGGCGGACCAGACCATGACCTTGCCGTGATAAAGGTAATTGTCCTTTTCCGGCTGGCTGGCGGGGGTTGCATTGGGATTGAACAGCCCGTTCATACCGGTCTGAACATAACCGGCGGGCAACGGCGGATTTTGAGAAACCGCCTCGAGTGAATAAAGGGCGTCCTTGCACTGCTCGTCGTAATTCAAATCCATGGTGATGAAATACGGGTTGCCCCACGGGTCGCGATAAACCAGATCCGGGCCAACGCCCGGCTGGTACGGGAAAACCCTCGGCGCGTCGCCTGACATCTTGGGGTTCAGGAAAATGGTCTGCTGCGGATTTTTCTGATGGTTGGTATTCGACGTCGTTCCCAAGGTGGTGTCGGGATAATTGGTGAGATCCATCAGGATGGCAATCACCTCGGCATTGTTGGTGATAAAGTAGGATTGCGGCGCCGGCGGCGGAATGACTGGCGGAAAGGCGACGCCGTTGTTGGTGATCTGGCAGCCGTAAGTGACATCGTTGGCGCCGTTGAGCTGGGCGTTCGCCGAAACCGGATAGCGGCCGTATATCGAGTCGTATTGCTGGATGGCGCCGACGATCTGGGTGATTTCGACCTGGGCCTGTTTTTTCTTCGCGGCGACCTTGGCACGGGACAGCACCGGCAGCAGCAACGCCGCCAGGATGGCGATGATGGCAATGACGGTCAAAAGTTCAACCAGCGTGAAAGCCGCACGGCGGCGGGCGGCGCGTGACAGGTCACATTTTATCAGCGAGATGTTTTTCATGGGCTTAAAAAATGAACGGACATGATGCAACATTGCGGGTGAATCGGGCAATGGATTTGTTCCACGGCAACGGGCGGCCGCCGACGACCGGACCATGATGGGGGCGGACCAGGCGCAATCGTGCCAGTCAACGGCCACGGAACGTTCGCCGCCGGGTCCGGATTTTGACGCAAGACGCATAAAAAATTCAGGGCAACGGGTTGATATATTGCACCTGCACCTGTTTGGTCCAGTTGCAGATGAGGTTGGTTTTTCCGCCCACCCCAATTTGCACCCATAATTCGTACGAACCGGGATTGTTGGTGGGATTCAGGGAATTGTAGCGCCAAGGATTGAGGTCCTGCACGCCCAAGGGCTTGTAGGTGGCGTCCGGTCCGCCGACCGATGCCACCAGCATTTTCACCGATTTGCCCTTGTACGTGGTGGTGGCCAGCTGCCGCGGGCGCAAGTCCGTCAGGAAACTTTTGGCCGACGACGCATCCTCGCCCGCGCCGGATTTGCTGCAATTCATGAAACCGCCGGCGCCAAAAATCGTTTCGACATCGCCGCCCAGCCCGCCCGTCAAAGGAGTGACCAGGCTGGCATCGAGGGTTTGATAAGCCGGCGTGGAGGTCTGGCTGATGTTGGTCGTTCCGGTCAGTTCATAGTAGAGCTGGTTGACCAGCCAATTGTTGGGAAAATCAGCCGTGCGGGAATTGCTGGGCGGATAGAAACCATAGGTGGACTTGTAACGTTCGATCGCCAATTCGAGCTGGGACAGTTCCGCCTGGGTATTGTAAATGTACTGGTGCTTTTTCACCGCGCCCACCACCGGCAGAACCAGCGCGGCCAGGACGCCGATGACGGCGATGACCACGAGCAGTTCGATGAGGGTGAAAGCGCGAAGCCGGTTGAGAGTTGAAAGTTGAGAGTTGAAGGTTGACACGTGACAAGAACGAAGGTTCCGCTGCAAGTATGCCATCCGGTCACCTGACACCTGACACCTGACATTTCGAGTATTTTTCATTTTTCCCTCAATTCGTCTTCCATCCGCTCGCTGAGCCATTGTTTGATCATGCTCTGGTAATTCAAGAACCTTGCCCGGGCGAGCCGTTTGATCCGCGCCAGCATCCGCGGATCGATCCGCAGCGTGATGGTCACGGACTCGGCGGCCTCCGCATTGCCGGCCGTCGCCACTTCCATCAGCCGCAGGTCCGGACGGTTTTCCATCCAGAATTCCGCCTCGGCCTCTTCGTTGTCGAAGATCGGCACGTCTTCCCATTTGGCAAATGTTCGCACAAATCGCTAATCGCTAATCGCTGGCCATATACTTCGACAGGGTGGACAGTCCCCTGCCCGCCGCTCGTCCGCAAAACGAATCCGGCGCGCACGGAGTGACGCGCCCTGCCCGATCCATTCATTACTTGTCTCCGGCATTCAAGGTCTTGTCCATCTTCCGCTGGTAAAAGAACCGTTCTTCGGGTTCGAAAACCCGCGCGTGCAACACCCGGACCATCCGGCCGTTGGTCCGATAGACACTTAAAATCCCAATGCCGCCGGTGGACATGCCGAGGTTGAAAAACCGCGCCTGCACACCAAACCGGGGCGAATCAGGCAACAACCGCACCGCAAACGGATCCTCAAAGGACTCTTCAATTTCCAATCGAGTCAAAGAACCACCCAACTCGAAGGGCGAATTATTCCAATCGAACTCCATAATGAGCTAATTGTAAATAGTACGCCCATGCAATGTGTTTACATTGTATTTACGCATAAGCGCTTCAATCTGTCAAATGTTATTGTGTTTGTTCCCGAAACTGAAACAAAAGTCTTGAAACAAAGGATTTCCGCAGCAGCCACAACTCAATCGCCACTGCCGCCGCTGCCGCCTTCACCGCTAAGGTTGGTAATCATGGCAATCAGGGGCAGAAACATCGCGATGACGATGCTGCCGACCACCACGGCCAGAAATACGATCATGATCGGCTCAAGCAATGAAGTCATGGAGGCGACCGCATTGTCCACTTCCTCGTCATAATTGTCGGAGATACGCAGGAGCATTTCCGGCAGGGCGCCGGTTTGTTCGCCGACGTCCACCATGCTGACGACCATGGGCGGAAAGACGCCGGAGGCCTCAAGCGGCGCGGTGATGGTTTCGCCTTCCTTGACGCTTTCATGCACCCCGGAGATGGCGTTGCTGATGACGACGTTGCCGGCGGTTTCCTTGACAATGGTCAGCGATTGCAGGATGGGCACACCGCTGCTGACGAGCGTGCCGAGCGTGCGGGTGAACCGGGCGATGGCCACCTTGCTGATGACCGGCCCCATCACGGGCATCTTGAGTTTGAACTTGTCCCAGAGCAGCCGCCCAACCTTCGTCTTGATGGCCAGCAGAAACAGAACCACAAACACCGCAACAATTCCCAGCGTGGGAATGATATGAAACCGGATGGCATCGCTGCACGCGAGCACGAACAGGGTGAAGCCCGGCATTTTGACGCCCATGCCGGCAAACACCTCCTTGAACTTGGGAACCACCATGACCATCAGCAGCGTGAGGATGCCCACCGCGACAATCAGCACGGCGACGGGGTAAAACAGGGCGGCCTTGACTTTGGCCCGGATCTTCTGGGCCTTTTCGGAAAACTCCGCCAGGCGTTTCAAAACCACTTCCAGCACGCCGCCGAGTTCGCCCGCCTTGACCATGTTCACAAACAGGCGATTAAACACCTTGGGATGCTGGGCCAGCGCCTCGGAAAACGTGCTGCCGCCTTCAATGGCCATGGCCAGCTCACCCAGAATCTTCTTGAGCGCTCCGTTGCGTTCCTGCTTTTCGAGCACGCGCAGGCCGCGCAGGAGCGGCAGGCCCGAATCCACCAGCGTCGCCAGCTGCCGGGTGAAGGTCATCAAGACTTTCGGCTTCACCTTGGCGCCCATCCCCGGAATCCTGAGATTGAGATTAATGCTGATGCCGCCCTTTTTGCCGGACTTGGGGGCGGACCGGGCCTTTTTCTGGGCGGTCTTCTTTTCCGGGGTTTTTTCCGTCTCGACGATTTTGGTGGGGAACAAGCCCATCTCCTTGACCCGGCCGATGGCCTCGTTCTGGTTGGCCACCTCCACCGTTCCCTTCGTTTCCTTGCCGCGGGAGTCCAACGCCACGTAATCGTATTTTGGCATAGCGGATTTACTCAGGTATATTTGACGACTTCTTCAATAGTGGTATCACCTTCAAAGATGCTGCGCAAGCCGTCTTCACGCAACGGCACCATGCCCAGCTCGATCGCCTTCTGCCGCAAAACAATCGTCGGCGCCCGGTCGTTGATCAGCCCCCGAACCGCCTCGCTGACGATCAGCAGCTCAAAAATCCCCTTCCGGCCCTTGTAGCCGGTGTCGTTGCACGTCGAGCAGCCGCGGCCGTAATGAAACACCTTGTCGCCCAGGTCGTGCGCCGAAAGATTCAACAGCGCCAGCTGTTCCTCGGTCGGCTCGAACGGCGTCCGGCAGTCCTTGCACACGGTCCGCACCAGCCGCTGCGCCAGCACCGCCATCAGCGTGGACGAAATCAAAAAGGGCTCGACGCCCATGTCGATCAGGCGCGTCACCGCGCCGGTCGCGTCATTGGTGTGCAGAGTGCTCAGGACCAGATGGCCTGTCAGCGACGCCTGGATGGAAATCTGAGCCGTTTCCAAATCGCGCATTTCCCCCACCATGATGATGTCCGGATCCTGGCGCAAAAAGGACCGCAGCGCCTTGCTGAAGGTCATTCCCACCGCCTCGCTGATGGCGACCTGCATGATGCCCTCGATATCGTATTCGACCGGGTCCTCGGCGGTGAGCAGTTTGACGTCAATCGTGTTGACCTTTTGCAAGCAGGAATACAGCGTCGTGGTCTTGCCCGAGCCGGTCGGCCCGGTCACGATCAGAATGCCGTTGGGCCGCTGGATGGCGTCCAGCACGTAATCGTTCAGGTACTTGGGAAATCCCAGCATGCCGATGTCCAGCTTGACGGAGGAGCGGTCGAGCACGCGCAACACGACCGATTCGCCGAATTGCGTCGGGAGCGTGGAGATACGGAGGTCCACCTGGCGGTTGGCCACCATGTGTTTGATGCGCCCGTCCTGCGGCATGCGCCGCTCGGAAATGTTCAGGTTCGCCATGACCTTCAGGCGGGAGATCACCGGCAGGGCCAGGTGTTTCGGCGGCGGCGCCATTTCGTAGAGCGCGCCATCCACCCGGTAGCGGATGCGGAATTCGGTTTCAAAGGGTTCGAAATGAATGTCGCTCGCCCGGTCCTGGACGGCTTGTTGCAGCACCAGGTTCACGAACTTCACGATGGGCGCCGCATTGGCCAGATCTTCCGTCTGCCGGGCATCGCCGGCCTCCGCCTCGCTGACTTCGCGGGCGATTTCCTTGTCGGAACCGAGTTCCTTGAGGATCTCTGAAAAATCCTCGCTCTCCTCCTGGCCGTAGTGGCGGTCGATGATTTTTTCAATCTCGGCCGGATCGGCCACGACCACCTGCACGTCGCGCTTGCTGGCAAATCCCACCTCATCCGCATGTGCCGGATCCAGCGGTTCGGCCAGCGCCACCTTCAGCGTCCCGCCATTCAACGCCACCGGCACACAATGATACATGCGCACGACGTTGGCCGGGATGGCGGCGAGGAGCTCGGGGGAAAAGTTCACGTCCCGCAACGAAACGACCTCCGTGCCCAGGTTCGCAGCCATCACATGCAGGATGTCGTCGATCTTCATGATCCCGAAATCCTGGAGGAGCTGGACCACCGCCGCGCCGCTGCGTTTGAACTCGGAGGCCACCTCCTCGTATTGCAGGTCGTCGATCAGCCCCTGGTCCCGCACGAGCGACAGCAATGGGTTTGAAATTTCTTCTGGCATGTTAGGAAGTCATCATTTGGCCCCGGCGGCGGCCAGTTCCAGTTCCTGCAGTTTCTGCTGCACCGTCGTCGGGTCCTGCGACTTGGTGACCACTTCCTCGCGGGAAATCATGCCCTGCTGGTATTTGTCCATCAGGAAGCTGTCAAGCGTCACCATGCCGAATTTTGCGCCGGTCTGGATGTCCGAGTTGAGGCGGAAGGTCTTGTTGTCGCGGATCAGCGCGGCGATGGACGGCGTGTTGACCATGATCTCGAACACGGCCACGCGGCCGGGCTTGTCCACGCGCGGGATGAGCAGTTGGGAAATCACCGCCTGCAGCACGGTGGAAAGCTGGGTGCGGATCTGCTCCTGCTGGTTCGTCGGGAAGGCGTTGACAATGCGGTCAATCGTCTTGGCCGCGCCGGTTGTGTGCAGGGTGCCAAAGACCAGGTGCCCCGTTTCCGCCGCCGTGATCGCAGCATCGATCGTTTCCAGGTCGCGCATTTCACCGACGAGCACCACGTCCGGATCCTGGCGTAGCGCGCGGCGCAGGCCCTCGGCGAAATTCGGCACGTCCACACCGATCTCGCGTTGTGTGACCAGCGCCTTCTTGTGCTTGTGATAATATTCGATCGGGTCCTCGATGGTGATGATGTGCGCCTCTTCGCGCTCCTCGTTGATGATGTTGATCATCGAGGCGAGCGTCGTCGTCTTGCCCGATCCCGTCGGCCCGGTCACGAGGACCAGTCCGCGCGGCTTGTAAAGCAGTTCCTTGGCGCTGGGCGGAATGCCGATCTGCTCCATCGTCAGCAGCTTGCTGGGAATCTGCCGCAGCACCAGGCCGAAGTCACCCTTGGCCTTGAACACGCTCACGCGAAACCGCGCGGCGTCGCCGAAGGCGAAACCGAAGTCCGCCCCGCCGCGCTCGCGCACGCTCTGGATGTGCTCCTCGGACGTGATACTGCGCATCAATTCCTCGGTGTCCTCGGACTTGAGCGACGGGCCTTCCACGCGGTGCAAAATGCCGTGCACGCGGATCACCGGCGGCGCCCCCACGCGGATGTGCAGGTCGGAGGAGCCTTCGGCCACCACCAACTGCAACAAGTCTGACATCTGGTATGACATAAAATCTGGCCGGCTACGCTTCGTCACCGACCGTCGAGCGGATGACTTCCTCGGCCGTCGTCAGGCCGGCGAGCACCTTGCGGATGCCGTCCTCGCGCAATGTGCGCATGCCCATCTCGCGGGCGCGGGCGCGCAAAACGGAGGAGGTGGCCTTGTCGTAAATCAGTTTCCGCGTTTCATCGTCGATGACAAAAATTTCAAAAATGCCGAAGCGCCCCCGGCAGCCGGTGTTCGAGCAGTCGTTGCAGCCGCGGCCTTTCTGGGGCGTGGCGTTCTTCAACTGGTCCGGCGTCAGGCCCAACCCTTTCATTTCCACTTCCGTGATCTCGTAGGGCTGCGCACATTTGCGGCAGATTTTCCGCACCAGCCGCTGGGCCATGAGGCAGCGCGTGGACGAGGCGACCAAAAAGGGTTTCACCCCGATGTCCATGAGGCGGGTGACGGCGCTGGGCGCGTCATTGGTGTGCAGGGTGGAGAAAACCAGATGGCCGGTGAGCGACGCATTGATGGCGATGCTGGCCGTCTCCAGGTCGCGAATTTCACCGATCATCACAATGTTCGGCGCCTGACGGAGAATGGAGCGCAGGGCCACGGAAAAGGTCAGCCCCACCGCTTCGCTGACCTGCACCTGGTTGATGCCGGCCAGGATGTATTCGACCGGGTCCTCGACGGTGATGATTTTCCGGTCCGGGCGGTTGATGAAGTGCAGGCAGGAATAAAGCGTCGTGGTCTTGCCCGACCCGGTCGGGCCGGTGACCAGCAGGATGCCGTCGGGCAGTCCGATGATCCGCTCGAAGGTCTGCTGGTCGTCCGTAAAAAAACCGAGTTCCGGCAACCCCAGCTTCAGGCCTTCCTTGTCGAGAATACGCATGACGATGCTCTCGCCGTGGTTCGTCGGCAGGCACGACACGCGGAGATCGATCAATTTGTTGCCCACCTTCGACTGGATGCGCCCGTCCTGCGGGATGCGGTGCTCGGAGATGGACAGGTTCGACTGGATCTTGAGCCGCGCGATGATGGAGGCCTGCAGCCGTTTCGGCGGCGCCTTCATCTCCTGCATCACGCCGTCAATGCGGTAGCGCAGGCGGAATTTTTTCGCCAGCGGTTCCAGGTGGATGTCCGACGCGCGCAGCTTGAAGGCGTCCACAATGATCTGGTTCACCAGCCGGATCAGCGGCGCGTCCGCGTCCACCGCCCCGCCGTCATCCGAGCCGGGCATGGAGGCTTCGACATGGTCCTCGGTCAGTTCCTGAATGACGTCCTTGAAACGGTCGTCCTCGGCGATGTTCTTTTTCTCGACGCCGCCGTAATATTTGTTGAGCGCGGCCTCGATGTCCTGTTCGGACGCCACGCGCAGTTCAATTTCCGCGTTGAGCAGGTGCGTCAGCGTGTCAATGGTGTTCAGGTCGGAAGGGTCCGCAATGGCGACGGCGACCTTGCCCTCGGATTTGAGCACGGGGACGACGCGGTATTTTTTTGCGGTGTGACGGGGGATGATGGAGATGACATCGTCGGGAATCTGCAGACTGCCGAGCTGGACCACTTCCGCGCCGAACTGCGCGGCCTTGGCCTGGGTCACGTCGGCCGGACGGATCAGCTTGTTGGCCAGCAACAAATCCACGACACCCACGCTGGAGGCCTGGGCCTCGGTGCGCGTATTGGCGACCTGGTCGGCCGTTACGAAGCCGAGGTCCACCAACAAATCCACCAGATAATCGTCTTGTTCTGCCACAACGGTTTTACATCACACCATATCACAGCCGGGAGCGAAGTGCGTAAATAAGTTTTCATTTTAAGCCCAAAATGTCAATGCGGAGTCTCAGGCTCCGCCAGATTTTTCCGGAACCGCGCGTTTGTCATTGTCATGCCGCATTCCGTTGATTAGTTGTTGGCTCGTGAAAGCCATGTTTTTCAATCACCCGGCGCACCACGGCAGGCGGGCTCAATGTACCGGTGCGATGGCGGGATTGGTCATGCTGTTTCTGACCTCCGCCTCCAGCCCGGCCGCACCGGCGCACGATTATCCCGTTCAGCCCGTGCCCTTCACCGCCGTGCATCTCGATGATAATTTCTGGGCGCCGCGCCTGGAGACCAACCGCGTGACCACCATTCCCTATGCCTTTGGACAGTGCAAGGCGTCCGGACGCATGGACAATTTTGAACGCGCCGCCGCCGTGCTGCGCGGCGAGAACATCACCAACCGCCAGCCGCCCGGATTTCCCTTCGACGACACGGATCCCTACAAGGTCCTCGAAGGCGCCTCCTATGCCCTGACGGTCCAGCCCGATCCGCAAATGTCGGCCTACCTCGACTCGCTCATCGCGCTGTTTGCCGCCGCGCAGGAACCGGACGGCTATCTTTACACCACCCGCACCATCGACCCGCAGCATCCGCACAAATGGGCCGGCACCAACCGCTGGGTGAACGATCCCGAACTCAGCCACGAACTTTACAACGCCGGCCACCTGTTCGAAGCCGCCGCTGCGCACTACCGCGCCACCGGCAAAACCAACCTGCTCACGGTCGCCACGCGGGAGGCGGATTTGTTGTGCCAGACTTTCGGACCCGGGACCAACCAGCTGCATCTCTGGCCCGGCCATGAAATCGTAGAGATGGGACTGGTGAAACTTTACCGCGTCACCGGCGACCAGCGTTATCTCGACCTCGCCAAATATTTCATCGACGTGCGCGGCAGCCACCCGGGTGGCGATGATTATCATCAATCCCGCATCCCGCCCGTGGACCAGACCGAGGCCCTCGGCCACGCCGTGCGCGCCGGCTATCTCTACAGCGGCATGGCCGACGTGGCGGCCCTGACCGGCGACCAGCGGTATGTTCACGCCATTGACACGATCTGGGAAAACGCAACCTATAAAAAACTCTATCTCACCGGCGGCATTGGTTCCCGGCCCAAAGGCGAGGCCTTTGGCGCCAACTACGAACTGCCCAACCTCACGGCCTACAACGAAACCTGCGCCGCCGTCGCCAACGATTACTGGAACGAGCGCCTGTTCCTGTTGCACGGCGACGCGCGGTACGTGGACGTGCTCGAACGCACCCTATATAATGGGCTTTTGTCCGGAGTCTCGCTGGACGGCACCAAATTCTTTTATCCCAACCCGCTCGAATCCGACGGCTCGCACGAACGCAGCCCGTGGTTCGGCTGCGCCTGCTGCCCGGGTAACATCACCCGCTTCCTGCCGTCGCTCCCCGGCTATTTTTACGGCCAGCAGGGTGACAAGATTTTTGTGAACCTCTATGCCGGCGGCACGGCGGACATCGCGCTCGACGACGGACGTAAAATAAAATTCACCCAGCAAACGCGCTACCCGTGGGACGGGGCGGTCAAGATCACCGTGGTGCCGGAAAAGAAGTCCCGGTTCACCGTCAACGTCCGGGTCCCCGGCTGGGCGCTCAATGAAGCCGTGCCCGGGGATCTCTACAAATTTTTGGAGGATGCCCGGGAACCCGTGACGCTCAAGGTCAACGGCCGCAGCATGCCGGTCAAACTCAACCAGGGTTATGTGAGCCTGGACCGATCGTGGAAAGCCGGCGACGTGATTGAACTCAACCTGCCGATGCCCGTGCGCCGGGTCGTGGCCAGCGATAAAGTCTTTGCCGACCGCGGCCGGGTGGCGTTGCAGCGCGGACCGATTGTTTTTTGCGCTGAGTGGCCGGACAATCCGGGCGGCAAAGTCCGCAACCTGCTGCTGCCCGATGACCAGCCGTTCACCGCCCGGTTCGAGCCCGCGTTGCTCAACGGCGTCGAAACCATTGAGGGCAAGGCGTTCAGCGTTTCCCGAAACGCCGACGGCTCGCTGACGAAAACCGGACAGGACTTCAAGGCCATTCCTTATTTTGCCTGGGCCAACCGCGGCCGCGGTGAAATGGCCGTCTGGATCGCCACGTCGGAAGGCGCCGTCCGTCTGCCCTAGCCCGTTGCCGGCATCGCCAATCGCCACGCCACGTATTTTGACGACAGACTTTGGCGTTGCCTTTGCGGCTTCAATTCCTGACTTTGTCAGCCATGAACTCCGCCGCCGTTTTCCGCCGTCTTTTTTTCATCGTCATTTTTTTTGCCTGGACCGCCGGCCTTTTCGCCGCCGGCACCAACAGCCCGCGCGAACGGCTGCTGCTCGACTTTGGCTGGAAATTCCACCTCGGCGATGACTGGCTGAACGCATTGCGGCTCGACAAGGCCGGCGCCAGCAGCGGGCCGGCCTCGGAAAAATTCAGCGACAACGCATGGCGCCCGCTCGACCTGCCGCACGACTGGGCGGTGGAGCTGCCGTTCGACAAGAATTCCGACACGAGCCACGGTTTCAAGCCGGTCGGTCCAGGCCATCCCCAAAACAACGTGGGCTGGTATCGCCGCACCTTTGAATTGCGGAAGACCGACGCGGGCCGGCGCATCTGGCTGCAGTTCGACGGCGCGTTCCGCGACACGACGGTCTGGGTCAACGGCTGGCTCGTAAAACGCCATGAGGGTGGCTATTACCCGTTCCGCGAGGACATCACGGACATCGTGCATTTCGGCGGCAAAAACGCCATCGCAGTGAAGGTGGACGCGTCGAAATTTGAGGGCTGGTTCTATGAGGGTGCGGGCATTTACCGCCATGTCTGGCTGGAGAAAACCGCGCCGCTGGCCATCGCGCCAGATGGGATTTTTGTTTACAGCAATTTTAAGAACAACGTGCCATCCGACCGGGCGGAAATCAAGGTGGAGACACGCCTGCTCAATTCGTTGACCAATGGGGTTGGGACGACGGTGCGTTGCGAAATCATCGCGCCCGATGGAAAATCCGTGGCGAAGTTCACGGAAGCAGAGGAAGTCAAAGGTGCCACCGCCAAAACCGTCAAGCTGGCGGCCAAAGTTTCCCGGCCCGTGCTCTGGTCGCCCGAATCGCCCAAACTTTACAAACTGATCACGACCATTGCCGTTGGCGGCAATGTCGTTGACCAAAAGGAAACCGAATTCGGCATCCGCACGTTTGCATTCAATGCCACGAATGGTTTTCTGTTGAACGGCAAACATTACGAGCTGCAGGGCACCTGCAATCATCAGGACATGGCGGGCGTCGGCGCGGCGTTGCCGGATGCGCTCCAGTCCTTCCGCGTGGCGAAGCTGAAGGAGTTCGGCTGCAACGCGTACCGCACCTCGCACAATCCGCCCACGCCGGAACTATTGGATGCCTGCGACCACCTCGGCATGATTGTGATGGATGAAAGCCGCCTGCTCGGCAGCGACCAGGAAAACCTGCGCAAATGGGAGGACCAGATCCACCGCGACCGCAACCACGCCTGCGTCGGCATCTGGAGCGTGGCGAACGAGGAATTTTCCGTGGAGGACTCGCCTCAAGGCGGCAACGTCGCACGCACGATGCAGGATTTTGTGAAGCAGCTCGACCCGACGCGACCGGTGACCTACGCCGCACCGGAAGGCGACACATTCAACGGCATCAATGGCGTCATCGAGGTGCGCGGCTGGAATTATCACGTCGGCCGGGACATGGACAGCTATCATGCCAGGCATCCTGCGCAGCCGGAAGTCGGCACCGAACAGGCCAGCACCGTCAGCACGCGCGGCATTTACGAGAACGATAAATCGCGCGGGTATGTCAGCGCCTATGACACGAACACGACCACGTGGTCCACCACCGCCGAACGCTGGTGGAGTTATTTTGCCGACCGGCCGTGGTTGAGCGGCGGGTTCGTGTGGACCGGTTTTGATTATCGCGGCGAGCCGACGCCCTATGCGTGGCCCTGCGTCAATTCACATTTCGGCATCCTCGACACCTGCGGTTTCCCAAAGGACAACTTCTGGTACTACCAGTCGTGGTGGACGACGAACACGGTTCTGCATCTGCTCCCGCATTGGAACTGGCCGGGCAAGGAAGGCCAGGAACTCCGCGTGGACGCCTTGAGCAACTGCGAGGAGGTTGAACTCTTCCTCAACGGCCGGTCGCTCGGCAAACAGGCGATGAAGCGGAATTCCAAGCTCACCTGGCAGGTCAAATACGCGCCCGGGGCCTTGAGCGCCATAGGTTTTAACGGCGGCAGGGTCGCCGCTGAAACCAGGGTGGAAACCACCGGCGACCCGGCTTCCGTCCGGCTCACCTCCGACCGCTCCACCATCAATGCCGACGGCGAGGATGTGAGCGTCTTCACTGTTTCCGTGACCGACGCCCAGGGCCGCATGGTGCCCGTCGCGACCAACCTGGTTCATTTCGAATTGGCCGGCCCGGGGAAAATCATTGGCGTGGGCAACGGTGACCCGAGCTGTCACGAGCCGGACACCTTTGCACCGCAGATGCCGGTGACGGCAATCCCCGTCAATAACTGGCGCTGGCAGTCCGCCGCGGTGCCGGCCAAGGGAGGATTGGCCCCCGAATATGCCGGTGACTTTGACGATTCGGCCTGGAACGTCCTGAAGCCCAAGACCGATGCCAATTCCGGCGACCAGGTCCTGAGCGAAGGACAGACGGCCATCTTCCGGGCGCATTTCAACGTGACCGACGCCGACCTTGCGAATCCTGCCGTGCAAATCCGCTTTACCAGCATCGACGATCACGGCTGGATTTATGTCAACAACCAGCGCGCCGGTGAATCGTCGGACTGGGCAACCTCGCCGGCCTTTGACATCAAAAAAATGCTGCACGCCGGGGACAACGTGGTGGCCGTGGGCGTGTTGAACGAGTATGGCAGCGGCGGTCTCAACCCCGAGGTCAATGTGGAACTCGTCGGCAAGCCCGTCGCGGTCCCCTGGTCGCGTAGCGTGTTCAACGGCCTGGGGCAAGTCATCGTGCAATCCACGAAGGAACCCGGCGAAATCAACCTGACCGCCAGCGCAGACGGTGTAGCGTCGGCAACCGTGACCGTTCATTCCCTGCCCTGCCCTCCGCGCCCGGCCGTGCCCTGAATCAGCGCAATATTTCGTCATCGCTCACAGGGTCTGCGGCAAAAACTTGTTGGCGCGTGCCAGCAGCGCCGTGTAGTTTCGAGGCCATGCGAAGGACCATGCTTTACGCACTGACTGTTTTCGTTGCCTGCCTTTTTCCCGGTATTGCTTTTGGCGATGAAGAAGTCTGTGTGGCCTGCGACCGGCAAGTCCTGGTCAGCGGCGAGATCAGCCATGGGCGGGGACACGAAAGCCTCGCCATCCGGGGAGCGCCCAAGCGCGGCGAGGAGGCCTTTCGCGAGGAAATTTCCGGGACCCATTTCGCGCTGTCCGTCCCGAATCTTCCCGCAGGCCAATACATCGTCCAGGTGGGCGTGGCGGAGGTTGATTTCACCAATGCCGGCCTGCGCGTGTTCGACATCACCTGCGGCGATCAGGTGCTCGCCAGCAACCTGGATATTTTCACCGCCGCCGGCGGCGCAGGGAAGGTTTATTTCATCGAGGCCGAGGTCGATTTTCCCGGCGATGCACTGCGCGGGCCGCTTACGCTCATCTTCACCGGGCGCACCGGCGCAGCGAAGTTGAACACCTTCGAACTCCAGGAATCCTCCGGCCAGTCCGTCATTTCCCTGCGCGCCGCGGACTTGATCAATGCCGGGGATGCCACCGCAGTGCAGGTACCCGTCGTCACCGGACCCGAGCTTTGGAAAGACATGGCGCAGCCCACTGCTGTGCGCGTCCACGACTTGGTGCGCCGGCTGTCGCTCGCGGAAAAAGTATTGCAGATGCGGAACGGCGCACCGGCAATTCCGCGGCTGGGCGTGCCCGCCTATGATTATTGGAGCGAATGCCTGCACGGGGTCGCGCGGGCCGGCACGGCCACGGTTTTTCCGCAGGCCATCGGCCTGGCCGCCACCTGGGACGTGCCGCTCCTGCATGAAACCGCCAGCGTCATCGCCACCGAGGCCCGCGCCAAACACAACGACTTTGTCAGCCAGCATGACGGCGACAGCGCACGCTACTTCGGGCTGACTTTCTGGACGCCAAACATCAACATCTTCCGCGATCCGCGCTGGGGCCGCGGCCAGGAAACCTACGGCGAGGACCCGTTCCTCACCGCGCAGCTCGGTGTGGCCTTCATCCGCGGCTTGCAAGGCGACGACCCGAACTACGTGAAGGCGATGGCCTGCGCCAAACACTTTGCCGTCCACAGCGGACCGGAAGCCGAGCGCCATTCCATTGACGTGACCCCGCCGGAACGTGACTTTTACGAAACCTATCTGCCCCAGTTCGAGGCGGCCGTGCGCGAAGGCCATGTCGGCGCGGTGATGGGCGCCTACAATTCCGTCTATGGCAACCCGGCCTGTGCGAGCCCGCTCCTGCTCACGGACATTTTGCGGAAGCAATGGGGTTTCGACGGGCACGTCGTCTCTGATTGCGGCGCGATTTACGACATCTATGCCAATCACAAATTCACCGGCACCTCGGAGGAGGCGGCGGCAGCGGCGGTCAAGGCGGGCGACGATCTCTGCTGCGGCACCGATTACAATTCGCTGGCGCGCGCGGTCAAGGCCGGTTTGATCTCGGAAAAGGAAATCAACACCGCGGTCGGTCGCGTGCTCGAAGCGCGGTTCCGGCTCGGGCTGTTCGATCCGCCGGACAAGGTGCCCTACGCGCAGATCCCGATCACGCAGAACGACACTCTCGAACACGAGGCCTTGGCGCTGAAAATGGCCCGTGAATCCATCGTGCTCCTGAAGAACGACGGACTGCTGCCGCTCGACCGGGCCAAAATCAAACGCATCGCCGTCATCGGCACCAACGCGGCTTCCGTGGCCATGCTGCTCGGCAATTACAACGGCACACCCGCGCGGCCGGTGACCCTGCTCGACGGCATCAAGCAGGCCGCGGGACCAAACATCGAGGTGATCTATGATCCCGGTTGCCCGCTCGCGCTGCGCAAAGACGGGACGGACAGGCCGGATGTCCGGACGTGGACGCAGGCCATCCAGGCCGCGTGGACGGCGGACGTGATCATTTACGCCGGCGGCATCAGTCCCCGGCTCGAAGGCGAGGAGATGAAGGTGAACTACGACGGTTTCGACAGCGGCGACCGCACGGAGATCGAACTGCCGCCGGTGCAGATGGAATTGCTCAAGGCCCTGCAGGGAACCGGCAAGCCCGTGGTGTTCGTCAACTGCAGCGGCAGTGCCATCGCCATGCCGTGGGCCGTCACCAATGTGACGGCCATCGTGCAGGCCTGGTATCCGGGCGAACAAGGCGGACACGCCGTGGCGGATGTGCTGTTCGGCAATGCGAATCCCGCCGGGCGCCTGCCGGTCACGTTTTATCATGCCACCACCGACCTGCCGGATTTTGAAAACTACTCGATGGTCAATCGCACGTATCGTTATTTCAAAGGCCAGCCGGACTTTGCCTTCGGCCACGGCTTGAGCTACACCCGCTTCGATTATAATGATTTAAAAATCAATGCGACCAAGTTCACCGGTGGCGGCACCATCAAGCTCACGTTCGGCCTGCTCAACGAAGGCGGATGGGATGGTGACGAAGTCGCCCAGGTTTATTTCCGCCATGTGAATTCGCCCCGGGTACAGCCCCGGCTTGCCTTGTGCGGCTTTGCGCGGATACATCTGGCCTCCGGCCAGGGCGCCCGGTTCACCATGAACATCCCGGTGGAACGGTTCCGCAGCTGGGACCTGGCCAAGAAGCAATATGCCGTTGAACCCGGCGATTATGAACTGCTCGTGGGCGCGGCCTCCGATGACATCCGCCTGCGTGTCCCGTTCAAGGTCATTGCAAAATGATGTGTGAAACCTTTGGGCGATATTTTTGCTCCAATGGCCGGCCTCCAGGCATCGGCCGGTCGAACAAAATGAATATTCAACCCTGCCGAAAATTTGATCTTATCTTGAAACCCGCCCTGGTCGCGGTTGCAGTGGCTCTCACAATCCTGCCAATCCTCGCCGCCAACACCCCTGCCCCGAACCAGAAAATTTGCATCGTCCTCGCAGGTGATTCGACCGTGACGGACAATGCCGGTTGGGGCAAGGGCTTTGCCCGATGTCTTGCCACCAACGTCGAGTGCATCAACCTTTCCCGGGGCGGCCGCAGTTCAAAAAGCTTTATCGCGGAAGGTTTGTGGCAAAAATGCCTGGATCTGAAACCCGACTATGTTTTGATCCAATTCGGCCACAACGACCAGCCGGGCCACGGACCCGCGCGCGAGACGGACCCGATGACGACCTACCGGCAGTTCATGACCCAGTACGTGGATGAGGCGCGGGCAGCCGGCATCAAGCCGGTGCTGGTTACCTCGCTGAGTCGCCGTCAGTGGGGTGACGATGGCCGGATTCATTCGACCCTCCAGCCGTGGGTAAATGTCGTCAAACTGATCGCCGACGAGAAACATGTCCCGATCATCGACCTGCACGCGCGGTCAATCGAGTTCTACGAAAAATGGGGCCGGGAAAAAATCCTGGAGATTTCCCCGCTCAAAAACGCCGACGCCGCCTCGACCAATTCCGACACCGCAACGGCGGCCAACCGCGGCTACGATGGCACGCATCTGAACGCCAAAGGCAGCGCCATCGTCGGCCGGATGGTCGCGGAAGAACTGGCCCGGGCCGTGCCGGTGCTTGCACCGTACATCCACACAGACGCGGATGCGGCCATCGACACTGCCACTCCCACAACGGACTTGGTGGTCGCCGCGGATGGCAGCGGGCAGTTCAAGACTGTGCAGGAGGCCATTGATGCCGCGCCGACAAACAGCACCCGGCCGTTTGTCATCTGCATCAAACCCGGCACCTACCGGCAGCACCTGTTCATCCCGGCGGACAAGCCGTACGTGACGTTGCTCGGGACCGCCGCCACCAACACCATCCTGACCGGCAGCAACAATGTAAACACCATCGGGCCGAACGGGAAAAAATTGAGCACCGCGGACAGTTCCACCGTGCTGGTTCGCGCGGAAAATTTCACGGCCGAGAACGTCACGTTTGAGGACACCGCCGGCAATCACGGCCAGGCGCTCGCATTCTACATCACCGGCGACCGCGGCATCTTCCGCCACTGCCGCTTCCTCGGCTGGCAGGACACCCTGCGCGCGGATGCGGCGCGCGGCGGCGAAGCCCGCCAGTATTTTGTGGACTGCGAAATCGTGGGCCACGTGGATTTTATTTACGCCGCCGCCACGGCGGTGTTCGATCACTGCCACATCCATTGCCTCGCGGACGGGTATATCACCGCCGCTTCCACGCCCCAAAACGTGCCGTTCGGATATGTGTTTTTGAACTGCCGCGTCACCACCGAACCGACCGTCACGCGCACTTATCTTGGCCGGCCGTGGCGGCCGTATGCCGCGGTCGCCTTTCTGAACACGGAACTGCCTGCGGCCATTGCTCCGCAGGGCTGGTACAACTGGGACAACCCGACCAATGAACTGACCGCACGTTACGCCGAATACCAAAGCACCGGACCGGGCGCGAACCCGGATGCCCGCGTGAAATGGGCGCATCAATTGACCGGTGACGAGGCCAGGACTTACACGGTCGAAAATGTGCTGAAAGGCACGGACGGCTGGAATCCGCAATTGACACCGGCAAACTGAACTTTTTCCAATCATGAAAAAAACATTCTTCGTGGCCCTGCTCGCGCTGGGAATCGGCGGGACGGCGTCTGCCAGCGATCTCACGATCTGGTTCCAGCAACCGGTGAACATCACCACGAACGAGTCGCCGGCCACCAACAAGGCCGCGCCGCCCCTCGGCCTGGCCGGCGGTAAGTCTTCCCGCTTCATCAACGAGGCGCTGCCCATCGGCAACGGCCGCCTCGGCGGACTGATTGCTGGCGGCACGGCCCGGGAGCGCATCGTGCTCAACGAGGACAGCCTGTGGACCGGCGACGAAAATCCCTCGGGCGACGACAAGAGGATGGGCGCCTACCAGTGCCTGGGCAACCTGTTCATCAACCTGCCGGGACACGAGGATGTTTCGGATTATCGGCGTGATCTCGACATCGGCAATGCGCTGGCGCACGTCAGCTACACGTCGGGCGGCGTGAATTACCGGCGCGAATATTTTTGCAGCCAGCCGGCCGGCGTCCTGGTTGTGCGGCTCACCGCGGACCGGCCCGGCAGCTACACCGGCAGCATGGAGCTGGAGGATGCTCACAACACCCGGACCCTGGCCGGAAAGAACCGGCTCACCACCACAGGCGCACTCACCAATGGCCTGAAATATGAGACGCAATTGATCGCGGTCCCGGACGGCGGCTCGCTGGCAACCAACGGCTCGACAATCGAGTTCAGAAACTGCAACAGCCTGACCCTCATCCTTGCGGCCGGCACTGACTACGCAATGGATTACAACCGGCATTACCGCGGTCCGGACCCGCACGCGCGCGTGACCCGGCAGGTTGAAAAAGCCGCGGCGAAATCCTATGACAATCTCAAGGCCGGACACGAAAAGGATTATCACTCGCTGTTCGACCGCGTGACGCTCGACCTGGGAAAATCCTCCGCCGCGCAAACGGCGCTGCCCACCGACCAACGCAAGCTGGAGGCATTCAAGACCGTTGACCCCGGACTCGAGGAACTGTTGTTTCAATACGGCCGTTACCTGTTGATCTCGTGTTCACGCCCGGGCGGCCTGCCCGCCAACCTGCAAGGCCTCTGGAACGACCTCAACAACCCGCCGTGGCATTCCGATTATCACGCGAACATCAACGTGGAGATGAATTACTGGCCGGTTGAAGTGGCAAATCTGTCCGGGTGCCATCAACCGTTCTTCGACCTCGTTCAAAGCCAGCTTCCGGTCTGGCGCAAGGCCACCGCCGCCTCGGCCGAACTCAAAACCCCGTCCGGCGCGATGACCACGCGGGGCTGGGCCATCCGCACCTCCCATAATATATATGGCGGCATGGGCTGGAAATGGGACAAGACTGCCAATGCCTGGTACTGCCACGGCTACTGGGAACATTATCTCTTTACCGGCGATAAAAAATTCCTGAAGAACGAGGCCTGGCCCGTGATGAAGGAAACCTGCGAGTTTTGGGCGGACCATCTGAAGGCCTTGCCCGATGGCCGGCTGGTCGTGCCTCACGGCTGGTCGCCCGAACATGGGCCGGTCCAGGACGGCGTGAGCTACAACCAGGAAATCGTCTGGGACCTCTTCGACAACACGGTCAAGGCCGCCGAGGCGCTCGGCATCGATCGCGAGTTCCGGAACCAGATCGCCGCCCTGCGGGACAGGCTGGTCACGCCGGGCATCGGCAGCTGGGGCCAGCTGCTGGAATGGATGACCGAATTGCACGACCCGAAATATCCCGAGCTCGACACGCCCAACGACCATCATCGCCACACCTCGCCGCTGTTCGCGGTTTATCCCGGCCACCAGATCAGCGCCGTCAAAACTCCCGAACTGGCGGCGGCGGCAAAGGTGCTGCTCAATGCGCGCGGCATTGATCCGGGCAGCGACGTCCGCGAATGGTCGTTCGCCTGGCGCACGGCGTTGTATGCCCATCTGCACGATGCCGCCAACGCCCACTTGATGCTCCAGCAGCTGTTCGCCGCGCGCAATTCCTGTCCGAACCTCTTCGGGTTGCATCCGCCGATGCAGATTGACGGCAATTTCGGCATCACCGCCGGCATGGCGGAGATGTTGCTGCAATCCGATGAAACCGAACTCAACCTCCTGCCGGCAATGCCGGACGCCTGGCCCGACGGCAGCGTGACCGGATTGCGCGCCCGCGGCGGCTTCGAAGTGGACCTCACCTGGAAGGCCGGCAAGCTGGTTTCCGCATCGATTCATTCATTGCTGGGCAATCCCTGCCGCCTGCATTACGGCGACGTGATCCGCGACGTGAACATCAAGCAGGGCAAAACTTTCCAGTGGGATTTTTAACCTTAAGAACCATTCTTTGTAGCTCAACTATGACCATTTGAGTCTCTCCGGCCATTCTTGAAAACTCGTGAGGTTGGATTATCCCGGAGAGATTTGTTATGTGATGATCGTCTTGCCTCATCCGTGATGCCGATGAAAAATAATGTAATATGCGGGACTGACCTCTTTCCGGCTCCAAAATAAAAAGGTTTTGTTCCAACTCACTCCTTAAAACTGACAACTCGAAGATGCTTTGTAACAACTTGAAAATCTTTGGGTTCAAAAACAAATATCCGCTGCCAGATCAAAGTGTTT
>Ga0265338_10001652_pt1 | contig 35605 bp, 29 predicted proteins | sample 42126metaG_FD_193579 | JGI IMG/M metagenome (GOLD analysis project Ga0265338, IMG submission 193579) | Rhizosphere microbial communities from Carex aquatilis grown in University of Washington, Seatle, WA, United States - 4-21-26 metaG | ecosystem: Host-associated > Plants > Roots > Rhizosphere...
GGTCAGGGGCGGCCCCCGGCCGGCATGAGGATCGCATGGGAAAACGTAACGACAGGCAAACGGGGTATGCATGCGTCGTGCTGGCCGTGGCCGGCGGCGTGCTGCTTGGCGGCTGCACCAGTTTCATGGGGCAGCAGGACAAGCGCGCCACCGCCCAGTTGTCGCCCACGATGGGCAACCAGGTGCGCGGCACGGTGTCGTTCGTCGAGCGCTCGGACGGCGTGCAGGTCAGCTACAACGTCGCCGGTCTGCCGCCCAACAGCGATCACGCCTTGCAGGTCCACGAGCGCGGCGACTGCAACGCCGCCGATGCGTCGAGCGCCGGCCCCGTCTTCGCGCCTGCCTCGGCGCGGCTGAAGCCCGGTGCGCGCGTCGAGGGCGACCTCGGTAACATTCGCGCCGATTCGAACGGCGTCGCCACGGGGTTTATCGTCGCACCCGACGTGTCGCTTGACGGCGTCCGCTCGGTGATCCAGCGCGCGGTGCTGCTCCATCACGATCCGATCGATCCCTACGCCTACCCGCAGCGTGCCACCGGCCTGGCGCTCGCGTGCGGCGTGATCCACGCGCAGTGAACGCGAGGTTCCGGGGCGCCTGCGCGGGTCGCGCCGGTAACGCCGCCGCCGCCCCCGTTGTCACCGCCGTTGCCACTGCTGTTGCCACTGCTGTTGCCACCGCCGTTGCCGCATTTCCCGCACGCGCTTTTCCGACGCACTTCTCGCATACTTCCCGGCACGCCGGTCCACATCGCGTAAAATAAGCGCCTTTCGCAATCCGTACGCACGGGCACGCGGCGAGCGCCAGACCGGTCCGACCGGCTTGAGCGGCCGGTCCGCATGCCGTTGTCGTCCGTTTCATCATTCAGTCACATCACTGGCACGCAGCGAGCACCATGGCAATCAAATCCGACAAGTGGATCCGGCGCATGGCCGAAGAGCACAAGATGATCGAGCCGTTCGTGCGCGATCAGGTCCGCATTTCGGAAGACGGTCGCAAGATCGTGAGCTACGGTACGTCGAGCTACGGCTACGACATCCGCTGCGCCGACGAATTCAAGATCTTCACGAACATCAATTCGACGATCGTCGACCCGAAGAACTTCGACGAAAAATCGTTCGTCGACTTCAAGGGCGACGTCTGCATCATCCCGCCGAATTCGTTCGCGCTCGCGCGCACGGTCGAGTATTTCCGCATCCCGCGCAACGTGCTGACCGTGTGCCTCGGCAAGTCGACGTATGCGCGTTGCGGGATCATCGTGAACGTCACGCCGTTCGAGCCGGAATGGGAAGGGTACGTGACGCTCGAATTCTCGAATACGACACCATTGCCTGCCAAAATCTACGCGAACGAGGGCGTCGCGCAGGTGCTCTTCTTCGAGAGCGACGAGATCTGCGAGGTGTCTTACGCGGATCGCGGCGGCAAGTACCAGGGGCAGCACGGCGTCACGCTGCCGAAGACCTGACCACGGGTTTTCGCGACGCGAACGAACCGACGCCCATACGACATACGGGGACCGCTGCGCAACACATGCAGCGGTCGTTTCTTTTGGAGAATCGCCCATGAAGTTTCGTTTTCCCGTCGTCATCATCGACGAAGATTTCCGCTCCGAGAACATCTCGGGTTCCGGCATCCGGGCGCTCGCCGAAGCCATCGAGAAAGAGGGCGCGGAAGTCCTCGGGCTGACGAGCTACGGCGACCTCACGTCGTTCGCGCAGCAGTCGAGCCGCGCGTCGTGCTTCATCCTGTCGATCGACGACGATGAACTGCTGCCGTACGTCGACGGCGCCGACGAGGAAGCACCCGAGCACGCGCCCGCGATCATGGCGCTGCGCGCGTTCATGGAAGCCGTGCGCCGCCGCAACGCGGACATCCCGATCTTCCTGTACGGCGAGACGCGCACCTCGCGCCATCTGCCCAACGACATCCTGCGCGAGCTGCACGGCTTCATCCACATGTTCGAGGACACGCCGGAGTTCGTTGCGCGCCACATCATCCGCGAGACGAAGGTCTATCTCGACGCGCTCGCGCCGCCGTTCTTCAAGGAGCTGGTGAAGTACGCCGACGAAGGCTCGTACTCGTGGCACTGCCCGGGGCACTCGGGCGGCGTGGCGTTCCTGAAGAATCCGCTCGGCCAGATGTTCCACCAGTTCTTCGGCGAGAACATGCTGCGCGCGGACGTCTGCAACGCCGTCGACGAACTCGGCCAGCTGCTCGACCACACGGGTCCGGTCGCGGCCTCGGAGCGCAACGCGGCGCGCATCTTCAGCGCGGACCACGTGTTCTTCGTGACCAACGGCACGTCCACCTCGAACAAGATCGTCTGGCACGCCACTGTCGCGCCGGGCGACGTCGTGCTCGTGGACCGCAACTGCCACAAGTCGATCCTGCACGCGATCACGATGACGGGTGCGATCCCCGTGTTCCTCACGCCGACGCGCAACAACTTCGGCATCATCGGCCCGATTCCGCGCGACGAGTTCAAGCCGGAAAACATCCGCAAGAAGATCGAGGCGAATCCGTTCGCACGCGAAGCACTTGCGATGAACCCGAACCTGAAGCCGCGCATCCTCACGATCACGCAGAGCACGTACGACGGTGTCGTCTACAACGTCGAGATGATCAAGGACCTGCTCGGCGACATGCTCGACACGCTGCACTTCGACGAAGCGTGGCTGCCGCACGCCGAATTCCACGAGTTCTACCAGGACATGCACGCGATCGGCGCGGGCCGTCCGCGCACGGGCGCGCTCGTGTTCGCGACGCATTCGACGCACAAGCTGCTCGCGGGCATTTCGCAGGCGTCGCAGATCGTCGTGCAGGACTCGGAGAACAGCACGTTCGACCGTCACCGCTTCAACGAGGCGTATCTGATGCATACGTCGACGAGCCCGCAGTACGCGATCATCGCGTCGTGCGACGTGGCCGCCGCGATGATGGAGGCGCCGGGCGGCACGGCGCTCGTGGAGGAGTCGATCGCCGAGGCGCTCGACTTCCGCCGCGCGATGCGCAAGGTCGACGCCGAGTACGGCGACGAGTGGTTCTTCCAGGTCTGGGGCCCGGACGAGCTGGCCGAAGAGGGCATCGGCTCGCGCGAGGACTGGATGCTGCGCCCGAACGATCACTGGCATGGCTTCGGCGCGCTCGCCGAGGGCTTCAACATGCTCGACCCGATCAAGGCGACGATCGTCACGCCGGGCCTCGACGTGGACGGCGATTTCGGCGACACGGGCATCCCGGCCGCGATCGTGACGAAGTACCTGGCCGAGCACGGCATCATCGTGGAGAAGACGGGTCTGTACTCGTTCTTCATCATGTTCACGATCGGCATCACGAAGGGCCGCTGGAACTCGATGGTCACCGAACTCCAGCAGTTCAAGGACGACTACGACAACAACCAGCCGCTCTGGCGCGTGCTGCCCGAGTTCGTCGCGCAGCATCCGGCGTACGAGCGCATCGGCCTGCGCGACCTGTGCCAGCAGATCCACAGCGTCTATCGCGCGAACGACATCGCCCGTCTCACGACCGAGATGTATCTCTCGGACATGGAGCCCGCGATGAAGCCTCCGATGCGTTCGCGAAACTCGCGCACCGCGAGGTGGAGCGCGTGGCGATCGACGAACTCGAAGGCCGCGTCACGTCGATCCTGCTCACGCCGTATCCGCCGGGCATTCCGCTCTTGATTCCGGGCGAGCGCTTCAACAAGACAATCGTGAACTACCTGAAGTTCGCGCGCGAATTCAACGAACGCTTCCCGGGTTTCCACACGGACATCCACGGGCTCGTGGGCGAGATGGTGAACGGGCGCATCGAGTATTTCGTCGATTGCGTGCGCGCTTGACTGTGTTATTGACTGCGCAACTGATTGCGATGAGGAACGGCAAGACGATGCGTGCCTGGCGTTGGGGCGCCGTGTCGCTGATGGCGGCGTGGCTGCTGGGCGTGAACCCGGCGCGCGCCGAAGTGGCGGCGGCCGATCCGATCGATGCGGGCATGCGCACGTGTTTCGCGCGCGCGGACCGCTCGTCGACGGCGGGGCAGGTGCAGTGCATGGACGACGCGCGCAGCGCGTGGCGCAGCGCCGGCAGCAACGCGCTCACGCAACTGCTCTCGAAGCTGCCGCCCGCGCAGCAAAGGCGCTGGCAGGCGAGCCAGCAGCGCTGGGTGGCGTGGCGCGACGCCGAGGACACGATGCTCGGGGCCGCGTTCGCGACCACGAGCGGCTCAGCCTATCAACTGTACGAAGCGGACATGCGGCTGCAGCCGATGCGCGACCGCGCGCTTACGCTGCGCGCGCAGGCCGCGGCAATCACGGGCGGGGACGCGCCGCATGCGCGTCCGTGTTCGGCCGACGCGCATTGCGAGCACGCGAACTACGACCTCGAACGCTATTACCGCAAGCTCTATGCGCGCATGCCTAAGCATGCGCGGCCTTCGGTCGTCCACGCGCAGGCCGCATGGCGCGCGTATCGCGACGCGACCACGCCGCTCATCGACGAGCACGCACGGCTCGATTTGCTGGGCGCGCGGCTCGCGACGCTCAAGCGGCTTTCGGAGACGGTGGGCAACCGCTAGTCGCCGCCGGGCGCCGAGGCCCTCAATCGATGATGAAGTCCTCGGCCGCGCGCGAGGGCAGCGTCGTGGAATCGCCGAGCAGGTCGTGCAACGCGGCCTCGATTTGCGTCGACATCGCCGCGAGCGCCAGGTCGTTGTCTTCGGTGCCGAACGGGTCCTCGATCTGCGCGGCGATCGTTTCGTGCGCCATGAACGCATAGGCGACGAACACCGCGAAAATCGGCGTCAACGACCCGATGCTCTCCACGAGACCGAACGGCAGCGTCGCGCAGAAGAAGTACACGGTCCGATGGATCATAACCGTGTACGCAAACGGCAGCGGCGTCGAGGCGATGCGCTCGCAGCCGCCGATCACATCCGATAGTCCATTCAGATTGCGCTCGAACGCGAGCACGGCCCAGTGGTCGAGGCGGCCTTCGCGCTTCTCGTTCGCCATCCATTCCGAGGCGCAGAGCATTAGCGTCGCCGGGCGAAAGCGCGAGGCCATCACGCGATCGAGCAGCGCGGGCGGCAGGTGTTTCGCGAGATCGTCGAGCGGGTCCGTCTGGCGCAACTGATGACGCAACGCGTGCGGCAGCGCGCAGAGCAGCATGACGAGTTCGCGCGCGCGCTGGCGACTCTCGCTGCCACCGGTGGCAGCCACGAGCGTCAGCGCTTCGCGCGTGAGCGAGCGCGATTCGTTGAGCAACTGCCCCCAGAGCTTGCGGCCTTCCCAGTAGCGGTCGTAGCTCGCGCTGTTGCGAAAGCCGAGGAACACCGCGAGCGCGATGCCGACCAGCGAGAACGGCACGGTGCTCAGATTGACAGTGAACTTGAGGATGTGATCGTGCGACGCCACGGCGATGATCGACAGGCACAGCACGAGGAAGAGCCGCGGCAGCAGTTGCGGCAGCACGGAACCGCGCCACGCAAGCAGCATCCGGAACCAGTGGAGGTTGGGACGAACGATCATCTGGACACGAAGAACACGAAGAACACGAAGCTCGGATGGGACAAAGGCGGAACGGCCGGCACAGCCGCGATGAGCGGTATGACCGGCCGGGATGGCGGCACCTGGCGGGGCTGCCACGGAGCGCGCTGCTTAAGAACGCGCGGCGCGGCGCATGAGCCGCCGCGCCGCGCGAGAAAAACGCAGCGTTACTTGACGAGCGCCGCGCGCGCCGCCGCGACGGACGCGCGCACCTGGTCGGGCGCGGTGCCGCCCGCATGGTTGCGCGCCGCGACGGAGCCGTCGAGCGTCAGCACTTCGAACACGTCGTCGCCGAGCAGATGCGCGACCGCCGGCAGTTCGCGGCGCATCTCGTCGAGCGTGAGGTCCGCGAGATCGCACTCGCGGTCCACGCAGATCCGCACCGCGTGCGCGACCGCCTCGTGCGCGTCGCGGAACGGCAGGCCCTTCTTGACGAGGTAGTCGGCGAGATCGGTGGCCGTCGAGAAACCCTGTAGCGCCGCCGCGCGCATCGCGTTCGCCTTCACGGTGATGCCCGCGACCATTTCGGCGAAGATGCGCAGCGTGTCCGCGACCGTATCGACGGTGTCGAACAGCGGTTCCTTGTCTTCCTGGTTGTCCTTGTTGTACGCGAGCGGCTGGCCCTTCATCAGCGTGAGGAGCGCCATCAGATGGCCGTTCACGCGGCCGGTCTTGCCGCGCGCGAGTTCGGGCACGTCGGGGTTCTTCTTCTGCGGCATGATCGACGAGCCGGTGCAGAAGCGGTCGGCCAGATCGATGAAGCCCACGCGCGGGCTCATCCACAGCACCAGTTCTTCCGAGAAGCGCGAGACGTGCGTCATCACGAGCGCGGCCGCGGCCGTGAATTCGATCGCGAAGTCGCGGTCGGACACGGCGTCGAGCGAATTCGCGCAGATGCCGTCGAAGCCGAGCGACTTCGCCACCGCGAAGCGGTCGATCGGATAGCTCGTGCCCGCGAGCGCCGCCGCGCCGAGCGGCAGGCGGTTCACGCGCTTGCGGCAGTCGGTCATGCGTTCGCTGTCACGCGTGAACATCTCGACGTAGGCGAGCAGGTGGTGGCCGAACGTCACCGGCTGCGCGACCTGGAGGTGCGTGAAGCCGGGCATGATCGTGCCGGCGTGCTGTTCCGCGAGGTCGATGAGCGCCGCGCGCAGGTCGCCGAGCAGGCCGCCGATGCGGTCGATCTCGCCGCGCAGCCACAGGCGGATGTCGGTCGCGACCTGGTCGTTGCGCGAGCGGCCCGTGTGCAGGCGCTTGCCCGCATCGCCGATCAGCGCGGTCAGGCGCGCTTCGATGTTCAGGTGCACGTCTTCGAGGTCGAGCTTCCACTCGAACTCGCCGCGCCCGATTTCGCCCTTGATGGTCGCCATGCCGCCCTGGATGGCGGCGAGGTCGTCGGCGGAGATGATCTTCTGCGCGGCCAGCATCGAGGCGTGCGCGAGCGAGCCCTCGATGTCGACTAGCGCGAGGCGCTTGTCGAAGAAGACCGACGACGTGTAGCGCTTGACCAGCTCCGACATGGGTTCGGAGAAGCGAGCCGACCAGGCTTCGCCTTTTTTGTGCAGTTGGGACGTCATGGTGTTGAGCGGTGATCGGTGGGAAGGCCTGGCCCCTGGGCCTGCGCGCTCTTGCGTGAAGCGCGAGCGGCGGCGCGCGACGGGGAAAGGTCATGATTTTACCATCGCAGGCGCGCGCGGCCGGCGCGCAAGGGCTTGTCCGGACGGCTTGTATCGGGTCCGGCCGGGGATCATGCCCAGACCCGCGTCTCAGACCCGCACGAGCACCACGAGTTTCAGGTCCTCGCGATGCGCGGGCTTGAACGTGATCTGGTCCCAGGCGACGCGGCCGTGGCGCGGGTGATTGAACTCGCGCCGTCCGCCTTCGCGCTCGAAGACGTCCTGCGAGGCCCAGAAGCGCGCGAAGTCGTCGCTCGCGGCGATCAGCGAGTCGATCAGCGCGTGCGTCGGCGCGTCGTTCAGGTGCCGGATCGAATCGGCGCGGAATTCGGCGGCGAGGCGCCGCGCGCGTTGCTCCCAGTCTACGATCAGCTCGCGCGCGAGCGGCTCGGTGAACGTGAAACGCAGCAGGTTGCGGTCGTTCCCGCCGTCGAGCCAGCCCGTGAACAGGTCCGTCGCGTGGGCGTTCCAGGCGAGCGCGGTCCACTGGCGGTCGAGCACGTAGGCCGGGGCGTCCACGAGTTCAACCGTGCGCAGCAGCGCGGCGGGCGCGTCGGCGGCCGTGGCCGGGTCGGGCTCGGCGGGATCGCGCTGCGCGGCCAGTTCGAACAGATAGGCGCGCTCGGCGCGCGAAAGCTGAAGCGCGACGGCGATGCGCGCGAGCGCGTCCGCCGACGCCGACACGGGCCGCCCTTGCTCGATCCACGTGTACCAGGTCGGGCTCACGCCGCAGAGTTGCGCGACTTCCTCGCGGCGCAGGCCTGGCGTGCGCCGGCGCGGGCCAGGCGGCAGGCCGACGGCCGCAGGCGAAAGGCGCTCGCGGTGGGCGCGGATGAACTCGCCGAGCGCGCGTGCGGGCGTGGCGTCGAGCGGGCTGGCGGAGGCGGATTCGGTGTCGGCGATCGGCATGCGGCTGGGACGGGTGCTGTTGATACCAGAATATCTGCTTAACTTGTACTGGTACAAGCGGGCTCTTATTGTAGCGGCAGACGCGGCGAGCGGGCCGCTGTGTCCGCCGCCCGAAGAACCGGTGCCGTTCGACGTAGCACGGCGCCTCACACCACCGAAGCCCGGCAGCGATGCGCTGCCTGTCATGAGGAGCATCCGATGAAGCATCACGACCAGGTCGCCGACGCATTCGGCACGACCGCCGCCGCGTATCTCACGAGCCAGGTCCACGCGAGCGGCGCCGATCTCGAGAACCTTGCCGCGACTTTCGCGGCGACCTGCGGCAACGCGACGGTGCTGGACATGGGCTGCGGCGCGGGCCACGCGAGCTTCGCCGTCGCGCCGCACGTGCGCGAAGTCGTGGCCTACGACATCGCCCAGCCGATGCTCGACACGGTCGAGGCCGCCGCGAAGGCGCGCGGACTCACGACGATCCGCACGCAGCAAGGCGCCGCCGAGACGCTGCCGTTTTCCGCCGCGTCGTTCGACTGGGCGATCAGCCGCATGAGCGCGCACCACTGGCGCGACGTGCCGAAGGCGCTCGCCGAGGTGCATCGCGTGCTCAAGCCGCAAGGGCGGCTGAAGTTCATCGACATCGCGGGCATCGACGATCCGCTCTACGACACGCACATCCAGTCGATCGAGCTGCTGCGCGACGCGTCGCATATCCGCGACTATCGCGCCGACGAGTGGCTCGCCATGCTCGACGCCGCCGGCTTCGACGCGACGGTGACCGGGCGCTGGCGCCTCGGCATCGAGTTCGACGCGTGGGTCGCGCGCATGCGAACGAGCGCGGAGCGCGTAAGCGCGATCCGCTCGATGTGGGAGCGCGCGCCCGACGAAGTGCGTCAGTACTTCGACGTGCAGCGCGATGGCTCCTTCAAGCTCGACGCACTGATGATCGAGGCGACGCGGCGCGATTGAGCGGGGCGGCGCGTCATACCGCGCAATCATCGTGACGCGCAATAAAAAACGGCGTCGTGCCGCTCAAGGCACGACGCCGTTTTAGTCCGTGCGGCTTTTCAACCGCATCGGGCCGTCAGCCCGTGTTACGCAACCCGGCCGCGATCCCGTTGATGGTCAGGTGAATGCCGCGTCGCACGCGCGGGCTCGGATCGCCCGCGCGATAGCGCTTGATCAGTTCAACCTGCAAGTGGTTGAGCGGATCGAGATACGGGAAGCGGTTCTTGATCGAACGCGCGAGCAGCGGGTTGTCGGCGAGCCGGCCGTTTGCGCCCGTGATCTCGTCGAGCACGTTCGTCGTGCGCTCCCACTCCGCGACGATGCGCTCGAACACGTGCTTGCGCAGTTTCTTGTCGGCGACGAGTTGCGCGTAGCGCGACGCCACCGCGAGGTCCGTCTTCGCGAGCGTCATGTCCATGTTCGACAGCAGGTTCGAGAAGAACGGCCAGGTCTTGTACATCTTCTTGAACATCGCGAGGCGGCGGGTGCGCTCGGCGTCGCTGCCCGCATCGTCGAGATACGACGCGACCGCGCTGCCGAAGCCATACCAGCCCGTGATCAGCAGACGGCACTGCCCCCACGAGAAGCCCCACGGAATCGCGCGCAGGTCGTCGATCTTGCGGTTCTTCGGGTCCTGGAGCTTGCGCGACGCAGGGCGGCTGCCGATGTTCAGCTCGGCGATCTCGGTGATCGGCGTGGACGAAAAGAAGTAGTCGGTGAAGCCCGGTGTCTCGTAGACGAGCGAGCGGTACGCGGCCATCGCGGCATCCGAAAGCTGCTGCATCGTCGCTTCGAACGCGGCCAGCTCCGCAGGTGAGTTATCCGCGTTGCTTCCGCCCGGCAGCAGCGTCGCTTCGAGCGTCGCGGCGATCACGGTTTCGAGGTTGCGTCGGCCGATGTCCGGATTGCCGAACTTGCTCGCGATGACTTCGCCCTGCTCGGTCAGGCGGATCTGGCCTTCGACCGTGCCCGGCGGCTGCGAGAGGATCGCGTTGTAGGTCGGGCCGCCGCCGCGACCCACCGTGCCGCCGCGGCCGTGGAAGAGGCGCAGCCGGATGCCGCGCTCGCGATGCAGCGCGACGAGCGCGAGTTCCGCGCGATACAGCTCCCAGTTCGACGTGAGGAAGCCGCCGTCCTTGTTGCTGTCCGAGTAGCCGAGCATGATTTCCTGCTCGTTGCCCTGGTGCTCGACGATGCTTTCGATGCCCGGCAGCGCGAGCAGGTCGCGCATGATGTTCGGGGCATGGCGCAGGTCGGGGATCGTCTCGAAGAGCGGGATCACCATGAGCGCGGCGCGCGCGGGATCGTCCGCGTGGCCGAGGCGCCCGCTCAGCAGGCCGGTTTCCTTCTGCAGCAGCATCACTTCGAGCAGGTCCGAAACCGTTTCGGTGTGCGAGATGATGTAGTTGCGCACGGCGCGCGCGCCGAACTTCTCGCGCGTGACGCGCGTCATTTCCAGCACGCCGAGTTCGCTTCGCGCGAGGTCCGAATAGTCGAGGTACGGCGAGCGCAGCGTGCGCGGATCGGCAAGCTGCGCGAGCAGCACGATCTGCTTGTCTTCTTCGGAGAGCGCCGCGTAGTCGGCCTCGACGCCCGCGCGCGCGAGCAGCTCGGCGATCACGGCTTCGTGGATGTCCGAGCTTTGGCGCAGGTCGATCGACGCGAGATGGAAGCCGAACACTTCGACCGCGCGCAATAGCGGCGCGAGGCGCGGCGTCGCGAGCGAGGCGCCGTGATGCTCGGCGAGCGAGTCCATCAGGATGCGCAGGTCGCGCGAGAACTCGGCGGCGTCGGCGTAAGGCCGCGCGCGCACGGGCGCGGCACCGCGGCCCGCGCTGCGCACCGCGACCACGCCTTCGCCGAGACGCACGCGCGCGCTCGCGGCGAGCCGCGTGTAGACGCCGATCAGCGCGCGGCGATACGGCTCGTCGACGCGATGCGGCGAGCGGTCGGACGAGTCGTCGGCCAGCGCCTTGAGTTCGTCGCTCGCGCCCGCGAGCAGGTTCGACACCGAAAGCTCCGCGCCGAGGCGGTGCACTTCGTCGAGGTAGTGCTGGAGGATCACGTGCGCCTGCCGCTCGCTCGCTTCTTCGAGCGTCGCGGACGTGACGTTCGGATTGCCGTCGCGGTCGCCGCCGATCCAGCTGCCCATCTGGAAGAACGCGGGCAGGCGCGCGTTCACGCCGTGGTCCTTGAGCGACGTCTCGATCTCGCCGTACAGCGCGGGGATCTCGGTGAGGAACGTCGTGTGGTAGTACGAGAGCGCGTTTTCGATTTCGTCGCCGACAGTCAGGCGCGATTCGCGCAGCATGCGCGTCTGCCAGAGCGACGTCACGCGTGCGCGCAGCAGCGCTTCGTTCTGCGCGCGTTCGCGATGCGTGAGCGGCTGGTCGCGCTCGGCGAGCAGGCGCGCGACGTCGTGCTGCGAATCGAGCGTGCTCTTGCGCTGCACCTCGGTCGGGTGCGCGGTGAGGACGGGGACGATCAGCGCGTCGTTGAAGAACTGCTGGAGCACGGGCGTCGCGGCGGCGCCCGCTTGCGCGAGACGTTCGAGCGAATGCGCGATGGTGCCCGCCTGCGGCGCCGAACCCGCGAGATCGTGGATGCGGTGACGGCGGTTGCGGTGGCGGTCCTCGGCGATGTTGGCCAGATGCGAGAAGTAGCTGAACGCGCGCACGACGCTTACGGTCTGCTCGGGCGACAGGTCGCGTAGTTGCTTGTCGAGCGCGAGCGCCGCGGCATTGTCGTCTTCGCGGCGAAAGCGCACGGCCGTCTGGCGGATCGTTTCGACGACATCGAACACGGCGTCGCCTTCCTGCTCGCGCACGACGTCGCCAAGCAGACGTCCGAGGAAGCGGATGTCCTCGAAGAGCGGCAGGTCCTTGTCGTCGCGCGTGCGCGTGCTGCGCGCGGGCTTCGCCGGTTTGGCGCCCGCCGGGGTCGTGTTCGTGGGTTTCGTGGTCTTCACAGCCGGGCTCGCGAACTTCTTCGCCGCTTTCGTCTTCGCTTCGGCGGCCGCTTTCTGCGTCGCCTTGATTTCTTTGGTCGCTTTGCTTGCCTTGGTCGCCGAGGCCGCTTTCGTGGTCCTGATGGCCTTGGCGGTTTGCGGGGCCGTCGTGGTTGCGGGCGTCGAAGAAGCGGATTGCAATGCGTTGTTGCGGCGCACTGAGCGCGCCGAGCCGGAAGACTTCACGATGTGTTCCTTAAGGCTTGCAGGAGATCAGTCGGTTAATCGGAAACACTGCCTGGTGCTTGATGATGTTCGATGATGCATGAGCCGCGGCGCGGGCCGGGCCCGGTATTGCAGGGGTACTTCAGGGATACCTCGGTGCTGCTGCGGGTGCAACCGGGAGAACATGCCGGCCATGGCCGGGTGCAACTGTGGAAAAACGCGGGCGCGGCGCGAAGCGCGCTGCGAGTGCATGAGCATAACGGGAAGAACGTCACGCGCAACCGGGGCGATGCGCGTAGCGTGAGCGGTGCCGGCTGCTTGTCTCCATTTTGCCGGCGCTTGCGCACCGTTGCCCGAAAGCCCCATGGGGCCTGTCGGAAAAGGGGCGCGTGCTAACATTGCCTGCTATCCGATCCTATTCTTCGATCCCGTCGGTCGATGTCCTTGCCATGAACTCCGAGATGCTATCCAGTCAGCCGTCCACGTCCACGCCCCGCACGCTGGTCATCGCTTCGCGCGAGAGCCGCCTCGCGATGTGGCAGGCCGAGCATGTGCAAGCTGCGCTGCACAAATTATATCCGTCCTGCGACGTGAAAATCCTCGGAATGACGACGCGCGGCGACCAGATTCTCGACCGCACGCTCTCGAAGGTGGGCGGCAAGGGGCTCTTCGTGAAGGAGCTTGAGCAGGCGCTGGCCGAGGGGCGCGCCGATCTCGCCGTGCACTCGCTCAAGGACGTGCCGATGGAGCTGCCCGAAGGTTTCGCGCTCGGGGCCATCATGGAGCGCGAGGACCCGCGCGACGCCTTCGTCTCGAACGACTACGACTCGCTCGCGGCGCTGCCGGCGGGCAGCATCGTCGGCACGTCGAGCCTGCGCCGTGAGGCGATGATCCGCGCGCGCTACCCGCATCTCGATGTGAAGCCGCTGCGCGGCAACCTCGATACGCGTCTTGCCAAGCTCGACCGCGGCGACTACGCGGCGATCATTCTCGCGGCGGCGGGCTTGAAGCGTCTCGGCCTGGGCGAGCGCATCCGCGCGCTCATCGAACCCGGCGACAGCCTGCCGTCGGCGGGCCAGGGCGCGCTCGGCATCGAGATCCGCGCGGATCGCGCCGACGTCGCCGCGTGGCTCGCGCCGCTGCACGACGAAGCGACCGCGAAGGCCGTCGAGGCCGAGCGCATGGTGTCGCGCGCGCTCGGCGGAAGCTGCTCGGTGCCGCTCGCGGCCTACGCGCAGTGGCGCGACGGCGTGCTGCAGTTGCGCGGCACGATCGCCACGCCCGACGCGAGCCGCGTGCTGGAAGCGAAAGGCGCGTCGGCGGCGGCGAGTGTCGAAGAGGCGGTCGCGCTCGGCCGGGAGGTGGCCGATGCGCTGATCGCGCAAGGCGCGCTCGACATCGTGCGCGCGCTGGCCGATGCCGCGCAGGCCGAAGGCGCGCCGAACACGCCGCCTGGTGTCGAGCCTGGTGCCGAGCCTGGCGTTGCGCAAAGCGGCCGAACCAGCGAGGCGGACGACGCCCCGTCCGATACGCGATGACCACCGGCGCCAGTTCACCCCCCCCCAACGCCGGCCGCCCGGGAGCGGCCGACGAGTGGGGCGGCCCCACGGAGGGCGCGCACGCTCCCACACCGTTCACCGTCGTCATTACCCGTCCGGCCGGTCAGTCCGAAGCGCTCGTCGCGCAACTGGCCGCACGCGGCATCCGGACGTTCGAATTCCCGCTGATGTCGATCGAGCCCGTCCGCGACGCCGCACCGCTCGTTGCGGCGCTCTGCGCGCTCGATCGCTACGCCCTCGTCGTGTTCGTCTCGCCGAACGCCGTCGATCGCGCTTTCGCCGCCTACGCCCCGATCTCGTCGATCTGGCCGCACGCGCTGCCGGTGGCCGTCGTCGGTCCGGCGAGCGTCGCCGCGCTCGCGCGGCACGGCGTCGCGCTCGGCACGCATCGCGTGATCAGCCCGACGGGTCTCGCGGACGAGGAACCCGCGCGCTTCGACTCCGAATCGCTCTACACGGCGCTCGAAGCGCAATTCGGCGTCGACGGGCTCGCGGGCAAACGCGTCCTGATCGTGCGCGGCGACGGCGGCCGCGAATGGCTCGCCGATCGCCTTCGCGAAGCGGGTGCCGAAGTCGAGGCCGTCGCCGCTTATCGGCGCGTCGTGCCCGAGCCGCCGATCACCGCGTGGACGCGCGTCCACGCACTGCTCGCGGGCGCGCCGCACGCGTGGCTCGTCACGAGTTCCGAGGGCGCGCGCAACCTGGCCGAACTGGCGCGCGAACACCTCACGGCGGGCGAAATCGCCGAGCTGCGCCATGTGCCGCTCGTCGCGCCGCATCCGCGAATTGCCGAAACGGCGCGGGGAATGGGTTTTGATAGGATTACGGTGTCCGGCGCGGGCGACGGGCGCATCGTCGAGACGTTGACGGGTCTTGCCTCTTCCGTTGTTCAACCGGTTCAGAACAATCCGGCCTCCGGGCCGGCACAACCACGCATGACTGATTCGAACAATTCCAGCACCGTTGCACAGCAGAGCGCCGCATCGTCCGGCGCGACCTCCGGCTCCTCGTCAACGCGACCGGTTTCGTCGGGCGCGTCGCTGAACCCGCCGCCCGCGCGGCGCGGCGCGGGCCCCGCGCTGCTGTGGCTCGTCGTGGTGCTGGTCGCGGGCGGAGCGGGCGTGGGCGGCTACGCGCTCAACCGCAAGCTCGACCGCATCGATCAGCAACTGATGCAGCGCCAGCAGGCCGCCGACCAGCAGACCGCCGCCTTGCGCGCGCGCGCCGAACAGGCCATCTCGGGCGCGCAGCAGATCGACCGGCAGATCACGCAGATCGAAGGCAAGATCGCCGATGCGCAGACCGCCGAGCAGGCGCTCGCGCAACAGTACGCGGACCTCTCGCGCGGCCGCGACGACTGGACGCTCGCCGAAGTCGGCCAGATGCTATCGAGCGCGAGCGATCAGCTTCAACTGACCGGCAACACGCGCCTCGCGCTCTTCGCGCTGCAGAGCGCCGACACGCGTCTCGCCGCTTCCGACAGCCCGCAGGCGCTCGTTGTGCGCAAGGCCATCGCGCACGACATCGAAAAGCTGAAGGCCGCGCCGTCCACCGATCTCACGGGTCTCGCCATCAAGCTCGACACGGCGCTCGGCGAGATCGACGCGCTGCCGCTTGCGGGCGAGGCGATCGTCGCGCGCACGAAGCCGCAGGCCGCCGCGCCCGCCGATATCGCCAGGACCGCCGCCGCGAACGACGAGCCGCGCTGGAAGGCGTGGCTCCGCACGTTCGCCGCGGGCATCGGCCAGCAGATCGCGAGCCTCGTGCAGGTGCGCCGCATCGACAACGCGGACGCCATGCTCATCACGCCCGACGAAGGCTATTTCGTGCGCGAGAACGTGAAGCTGCGCCTGCTGTCGGCGCGCCTGTCGCTGCTCTCGCGCAACCAGGACGCGCTGAAGTCCGACCTCGCCGCCGCCGACGACGCGCTCGCGCATTACTTCGACAGCGCGTCGAAGCGCACCCAGGCCGTGCGCGACCTCGTGAAGGCGGTGGACGCGGGCTCGACGGCGGTCGCGCTGCCGAACCTCGACACGAGCCTGCAGGCGATCCACCAATACAAGAGCCGGGGATAAGACATGGCCATCCGTGGACTCCTGTGGCTTGCCGTCCTGTTCGTGATCGCGGTCGCGCTCGCGACGGTCGGCCGCTTCGACGCCGGGCAGGTGCTGTTCGTCTACCCGCCGTATCGCGTCGACGTCTCGCTGAACCTCTTCGTCGTCGGCGTCGTCGTGGCGTTCCTGCTGCTCTACGCGACCCTGCGCTTCGTGCGCAACATCGTGACGATGCCGCGCCGCGTCGCCAACTACCGCGCGCGCATGCGGACCGAGAAGGCGAATTCGGCGCTGCGCGACGCGATCGGCAATCTGTACGCGGGGCGCTTCTCGCGTGCGGAAAAGGCCGCGCGCGACTCGCTCTCCGACGGGAAGAACAAGGGCGCTGCGGGCCTCGTCGCCGCGGCGGCCGCGCACCGGATGCGCGAATACGTGCGCCGCGACGAATGGCTCACGCAGGTCGAAGACCCCGATCTTCAGGAAGCGCGCCTGATGGCGACCGCCGACATGCGCGCCGACGGCCGCGACGCCGATGGCGCGCTCGCCGCGCTGACCGAAATGCGCTCGCAGGGTGGCCGCCGCATCCACGCGCAACAGATCGCGCTGCGCGCGCAGCAGCAGTTGAAGAACTGGGGCGAAGTGCTCAGGCTCGTGAAGACGCTGGAGAAGCGCGAGGCGCTGCATCCTGCCGTGGCCGTGCGTCTGCGTCAGCTTGCGGCGGAGAACCTGTTGCGCGACCGCCGCCACAACGCCGACGCGCTGCTCGAACTCTGGCAGTCGCTCTCGACGGTCGAGCGCCATTCGCCGCGTCTCGCCGACTGCGCCGCCGAACTGTTGATCGCGCTCGATCGTCAGGCCGACGCGCGCAAGATCGTCGAGGAAGCGCTCGCGCAGAACTGGGACGCGCGTCTCTTGCGCCGCTATCCGGATACGGCGGGCAGCGACGCGCTGGCGCTGATCCAGAAGGCCGAGGCATGGCGCAAGGACCGGCCCGACGACGGCGATCTGCTGTTCGCGCTCGGCCGGCTTTGCCTGAAGCAGCAGCTTTGGGGCAAGGCGCAGTCGTTCCTCGAAGCGGCGCTCAAGTCGGCGAACGCGTCGGACAACGAACCGCTCAAGATCCGCTCGCATCGCGCGCTCGCGCGCCTGCACGAGCAGCTTGGCGACAGCGGGAAGGCCGCGGAGCACTATCGGGAAAGTGCGTTGTCGATGAATGTCGTTTGACGGCGCTTCGACAACCCGTTGTGCCTGAACGAAACCGGCCGCTTCAAGCGGCCGCTTTCGTCTGGAGTCGCGAAGAGAAGAACGCTCAGCGATTCACCAGCCGCGCAGGCGCACAAAGCGCAAGCACCGCGCCGACGATCATGAACGCCGCGAGCAGGTACATACCCGAATCGTTCGCGGACGTCGCCTGCTTGAGCCAACCGACGGCATAGGGACTCAGAAACCCGGCGAGATTGCCGATCGAGTTGATGAGCGCAATGCCCGCCGCCGCGCCCGTGCCCGCGAGCCACGCGGTCGGAAGGCTCCAGAACAGCGGCAGCGTCGTGAGAATGCCGATGGTGGCGATCGTGAGCGCGGTCATCGCGAGCGCCGTGTCGTGCGCCCACGTCACCGAAAGCACGAGCCCGAGCGCGCCCACGGCCGCCGGAATCGCGATGTGCCAGCGGCGCTCGCGCGTGCGGTCGGCGCTCTTTGCCACCCATACCATGCCGATCACCGCCGCCGCGAACGGAATCGCGGAAAGCAGGCCGATCGCGAGCGCGTCTTTCACGCCCGTCGCCTTGATGATCGTCGGCAGCCAGAAGCCCACGCCGTAGAGCCCCATCACGAACGAGAAGTACGTGAGGCTCATCAGCAGCACGCGCGGGCTCGTGAGGACCGTCGCGAGCGGCGGGTCTTCCTTCGTGGCGTCCTCGGCGACGATGTTGCATTCGAGCAGCGCGCGTTGGTCGACGGTGAGCCACCTGGCGTCGCCGATGCGGTCGTCGAGCATGAAGAACACGAGCACACCGACGAGTACCGAGGGCAGCCCTTCGAGCAGGAATAGCCACTGCCAGCCTTGCCAGCCGTTCGCGCCGTCGAGCGACTTGAGGATCCAGCCCGATAGCGGCCCGCCGACCACGCCCGAGATCGCGATGGCGGTCATGAACCACGTCGTCATGCGAGCGCGCCGCTGCGCCGGATACCAGTAGGTAAGGTACAGGATGATGCCGGGGAAGAAGCCCGCCTCGCACACGCCGAGCAGAAAGCGCATCACGTAGAACATGGCCGGCGTGGTGACGAACATCGTCAGTATCGACACAAGGCCCCACGTGACCATGATCCGCGCGATCCAGATGCGCGCGCCGACGCGATGCAGGATCACATTGCTTGGCACTTCGAACAAAAAATAGCCGATGAAGAAAATGCCCGCGCCGAAGCCGTAGACCGCGTCGGACAGATTGAGCGCGGTGCTCATCTGCAGCCTGGCGAAGCCGACGTTCACGCGGTCGAGGTAGGCGACCACGTAGCAGAGCATCAGGAGCGGGATGAGCCGCCACGCGACCTTGCGGTACGTGGCTTCCTCGAAGGCGGACGGCGGCACGTCGGTGCCGGCTTGCGGCAGGTGATTCGCTGGACTGGCCATGTTGTCTCCAATGTTGGCCGGAGCAACGGACGCAGCCCTTGCTTCGGTCCCATGCACGATGGTGCGGGTGTCGTCGTGCGGTTTAGTTGTGTTGGCGTCTGCAACTGAAGCACGATCATTCTATACGCGCGGATGACGGGCGGCGGCGCGTAAGAATCGGGGAAAACACCGAGCGTTCAAGGGCTTACGTCGCGCGCGCGGCCCACGTCTAGACGCACCGCCCGCCGTCCACTTCGATCGACGAGCCCGTGATGAACGCGGCCTCGTCGGAGGCGAGATAGAGGCACGCGTTCGCGACGTCCTGCGGCGTCGAAAAACGTCCGAGCGGAATGCCCGCGATGAAGCGCTGGCGGTTTTCCGGCGTGTCGGGCACGCCCATGAATTCGGCGGTGAGGCCCGTGTCGCCGATCACCGGATTCACGCAGTTCACGCGGATGCGGTCGGGGCCGAGTTCGGCGGCGAGCGACTTGCTCGCGACGAGCATCGCGCCCTTGCTGCCGTTGTACCAGACGAGGCCCGGGCGCGGGCGCACGCCCGCTGTCGACGCGATGTTGACGAACACGCCGCCGCCCTGCGCGCGAAAGTGCGGGACGAACGCGTGCACGCTCCAGAAGAGGCCCTTCACGTTGACGGCGTACACGCGGTCGAATTCGGCCTCGGTGACGTCGAGCACGGGCTTGTTGCGATGCGTGGTGCCCGCGTTGTTGACGACGATCTGAACGCTGCCGAAGTCGTCGATGGCGGCGTCGCGCAGGGCGTGCCAGTCGGCTTCGCGCGTGATGTCGCCGGCCACGGCGATGGCCTTGCCGCCCGCGAGCGCGATCTCGCTCGCGACGCGCTGCGCGGCTTCGGCGTGGATATCGTTGACGACGACGTTCGCGCCTTCGCGCGCAAAGGTCTTCGCGATGCCTTCGCCGAAGCCCGAGCCGGCGCCGGTGACGACGGCCGTCTTGTCTTTGAGTCGCATGGTGTCTCCGTGTCGTTGTCGAGTGTTGCGCCGATGCGCGCTCAGCCGTGGCGGATCGCGATCGTCTTGAGGACCGTGAAGCCGGAGAGCGCCTCGAAGCCTTTTTCGCGGCCGTGGCCCGATTGTCCCGTGCCGCCGAACGGCAGCTCGACGCCGCCGCCCGCGCCGTAGTTGTTGACGAACACCTGGCCCGCGCGCACGCGTCGCGCGATGCGCAACTGCCGCGCGCCGTCGCGCGTCCAGATGCCCGCAACGAGGCCATACGGTGTGCCGTTCGCGAGCGCGATGGCCTCGGCTTCATCGTCGAACGGCATGGCCGCGAGCACCGGGCCGAACACTTCCTCCTGCGCGAGGCGGCTTTGCGGCGGCACGTCGCGCAGCAGGACGGGCGCTTCGTAAAAGCCGCCGGCGGGCGCATCGGCGACCAGATGCCCACGCGCGATCGTTGCGATCCCATCGTTTGCGGCTTCGTCGAGGAATGCGCGCACGCGGCGCCGCTGCTTGTCGCTGATGAGCGGCCCGCAGTCGAGATCGGCCGAAGCGGGGCCGACGCGCAGCGCCTCGAACGCCGACGCGAGCCGCTCGAGGAGCGGCTCATAGACGGCGCGCTCGATCAGCACGCGGCTGCCCGCCGAGCAGGTCTGCCCGGCGTTCTGCACGATCGCGCCGACGAGAAACGGCAACGCGGCGTCGAAGTCGGCGTCGGCGAACACGATCTGCGGAGACTTGCCGCCGAGTTCGAGTGTCGCGGGGACGTGGTTCTCGTTGGCCATCTGCGCGATGAGCTTGCCCGTCGCCGGTGAGCCCGTGAACGAAATGTGGTCGATGCCGCGATGCGCGGCGAGTGCCGCGCCCGCTTCGTGCCCGTAGCCCGCGACGATGTTCAGCGCGCCCGGCGGCAGCCCCGCCTCGCGCGCAAGCGCGGCGACGCGCAGGAGCGAAAGGCACGCGTCCTCGGCGGGCTTCACGACGCACGCGTTGCCCGCGGCGAGCGCCGCGCCGACGCTGCGGCCGAAGATCTGCATCGGATAGTTCCAGGGGACGATGTGGCCCGTCACGCCGTGCGGCTCGCGCAGCGTGAGCACCGTGTAGGCCGCCTGGTAGGGGAGCGTTTCGCCATGCAGCTTGTCGGCGGCGCCCGCGTAGAACTCGAAGTAGCGTGCGAGCGCGGCGGCATCCGCGCGCGCCTGCTTGAGCGGCTTGCCGGTGTCGCGGGATTCGAGCTGCGCCAGCGTCTCCTGATGCCCGGCAACGAGCGTTGAAAGCCGCTGGAGCGTGCGGCCGCGTTCCGCTGCACTCGTGGCGCCCCACGCGCCTTCGAACGCGCGGCGGGCCGCGCTCACGGCGGCGTCGATGTCGGCCGCGCTGCCGCGCGCGATCTGCGCGAACGGCTGGCCATCGGAGGGATCGACCACGGCGATCGTCTCGCCGGCTGCACCCGCGTGCCACGCGCCATCGATGAAATGCTTCGCTTCGTTCATGCCTGCGCCTCGCTGGAAAGGGGAGGAAAACGCAAAACGGGAAACGTCGCTGCGCCCGGCCGCAGCGACGAGTCGCGGGCCGGAGCACGGGCCATTATCGCCCTATTCGCAGCGTGCTTCTTACGCGCGATTCGCCGGTGCGCGAGGCGTTTCGCGGACGCCGCGCGCCCGGCCGGCACCACGCGACGCAGGCCGTCACCGGCCGTTGCGAGGGCGGCCCCGGTCGATTGGCTATAATGGCGCCATCCCTTAACGTCCGGTTTTCCGCGCCGGGGCGTCACGTCCGTGAGGCGTGCGCGCGGCAGGTTGTGCGCGGATTCGCCGGTTTTACATCTGGACTGAGAGCGCCATGAGCTTCGCAAATGTTCCCGCCGGCAAGGATCTGCCGCAAGACTTCAACGTGATCATCGAGATCCCCGCGCAAAGCGACCCGGTGAAGTACGAAGCCGACAAGGAACTGGGTCTGCTCGTCGTCGACCGTTTCGTCGGCACGGGTATGCGCTATCCGGTGAACTACGGCTTCATCCCGCAGACGCTCTCCGGTGACGGCGACCCCGTCGACGTGCTCGTGATCACGCCGTTCCCGCTGCTGGCAGGCTCGGTCGTGCGCTCGCGCGCGCTCGGCATGCTGCAGATGACCGACGAGTCCGGCGTCGACGCCAAGCTGGTCGCCGTGCCGCACGACAAGGTCTGCCCGATGACGGCCAACCTCAAGTCGCTCGACGACGTGCCGCAATACCTGAAGGACCAGATCAAGCACTTCTTCGAGCAGTACAAGTCGCTCGAAAAGGGCAAGTGGGTCAAGGTGGACGGCTGGGCGGGCATCGACGCCGCGCACAAGGAAATCAGCGAAGGCGTCGCGAACTTCAAGAAGTAAGCTGTGTTGCATCGCTTCGGGCGATGCGGTGCTGCATGCAGGGAATTGAAAACCGCACGGGCCGTTCAGGCCGTGCGGTTTTTTTTATGCTGACGCGGGCTCGCCCACTGCGTCGTCCTCGACAGGCACAACGACCGGCAGCACCGATTCAAGCGTCCTTACTCCAGCCGCGAGCGCCCGCTTTTCCCCGGCGGTGAGCCGCTTGACCCAATACTCGGCGCGCGACGCGCTTGCGCGGCCGGCCAGTTCAAACGACGCGAGCACCTGCACCGGCTTGCGCGAGCGCGTATAGCGCGCGCCCGTGCCGTTCGCGTGCTGTGCGAAGCGTGCGGCGACATCGGTGGCGATGCCCGTGTAGACGCTGCCATCGGCGCATTCGAGCAGGTAGAGGAACCACGGCACGGGGGCGGTCGTTGTCATGCGGGGGGCTGCGGACAAGTTTAGGATCAAACTAAGGACGAAACGGGTCGTGCTCGTTCAGCTCGTCCACGTAAGCATGAATGTGATGCTTCTCGCCGTCGAGAAAATGCGCGACCGCATCGGCGAACGCGGGATGCGCGAGCCAGTGCGTCGAGCGCGTGACGGTCGGCATGAAGCCGCGCGCCATCTTGTGCTCGCCTTGCGCGCCGCCTTCGAACACGGCCAGCTTCTCCTCGATGCAGAATTCGAGCGGCTGGTAATACGCCGTTTCGAAATGCAGGCACGGCACGTGTTCGAGCGCGCCCCAGTAGCGGCCATAGAGCGTACCGCCCGCGCCATTTTCTCCGCGCTGATACACGACGAGCGAACTCGCGACCGGTTTGCCTTCGTAGTCGGCGATCACGAGCATCAGGTTCTCCGGCATCGACTCGCCGATCATGCGGAAGAAGTCGAGGTTCAGATACGGCGTCGAAAAATGCTCGCGATAGGTCTGCCGGTAGCAGCGGCTGAAGAAGCGCCATTCGGCGTCGCTGATGTCTTCGCCGCGCACGCGCCGCGTCGTCACGCCCGCGTCGCGCACCTTGCGCCGCTCCGCGCGGATGTTCTTGCGCTTCTTCTGTTCGAGCGTCGAGAGGAAGTCGTCGAAGTCGCGATAGCCGTCGTTGAGCCAGTGAAACTGCACGCCCTCGCGCTGCATCATGCCGAGGTCGGTCATCGCGCCGGCTTCGTCGGCGGTAGGGAAGAGCACGTGCAGCGACGAGACGTCCGCCTGTTCCGCGAACGCGAGCAGCGTCGCGGCGAGGTGGCGGCGCGCGGTGTCGTCGGCGGCGATCAGACGCGTGCCCTGCACCGGCGTGAACGGCACCGCGCACAGCAGCTTCGGGTAGTACTCGACGCCGTTGCGCTTGTACGCGTCGGCCCACGCCCAGTCGAACACGTATTCGCCGTACGAGTGGCCCTTCAGGTAGACGGGCGCCGCCGCCGCGAGGCGGCCCGTGCGCGCATCGGTGAGCGTGACGAACCGTGGCGCCCAGCCGGCCTCGGGTGTGGCGCAGCCCGTGGCGTCCAGCGCCGAGAGGAATTCGTGGCGCAAAAAGGGCGTCGGCTGCGCCTGGCGCGCGACGAGCGCGTTCCATTCGGAGGCGTCCACCTCGGCCGGTGAGCCGAGAATGCCCGTGCGATAATCGAAATGTTCCTTGTTCAACTTGCGTGCCAGTCCGATGAGGCATGCGTCGGCGAGCGCGCGCCGGCCGACAGTGCGGGAAACGGTCATGGTAAAGCAAACACCCCGAACGGGTGAGGACCGCCGCGCGCCGGCCCGCGATCGACGAAAATCGGCGAAAGCCGCGGTGCGCGCCGCGAGGGTTATCGAAATGAAAGAGCGCTTCTTCAATCTCTACACGCACGGTTTCGCGCGCGTGGCCGTGGGCGTGCCGCGTTGCCGCGTCGCCGATCCGGTGTTCAACGCGCTCGAAACGCTTGCGCTCGCGCGTGATGCGGCGGGCAAGGGCGCCGCGCTCGTCGCGTTTCCCGAGCTGGGCATTTCCGCCTATACCTGCGACGACCTGTTTCGCCAGAAGGCGCTGCTCGATGCATGCGAGAGTGCGCTGCAGTCGATCGTCGAGGCGTCGGCATTGCTGCCGCTCGCGATGATCGTCGGCTTGCCCGTGCGCGTGGGCCACTCGCTCTTCAATTGCGCGGCCGTGGTCGCGGGCGGGCGCATCGCGGGCGTCGTGCCGAAGAGTTATCTGCCGAATTACGGCGAATTTTACGAGCCGCGCCAGTTCAGCGCCGCCGATTGCGCGCGCACCGACTCCGTGCGCCTGTGCGGCGAGGACGTGCCGTTCGGCGCGTCGCTGCTGTTCGATCTGCCGCAGGTCGAGGGCCTGCGCTTTCACGTCGAAATCTGCGAGGACGTGTGGGTGCCGATTCCGCCGTCGTCGTTCGCGGCACTCGCGGGCGCGTCGGTGCTCGTGAATCTTTCGGCGTCGAACGTCGTGGTCGGCAAGGCGGGCTACCGGCATCAACTGGTTTCGCAGCAGTCGGCGCGCTGTCTCGCCGCGTATCTCTACACGTCGGCCGGCAAGGGCGAATCGACCACCGACATGGCGTGGGACGGCCAGGCGCTCGTCTACGAAAACGGCGAACTGCTCGCGCAGTCGGCGCGTTTTCTCGACGACTCGCATCTCATCTTCGCCGACGTCGATCTCGAACGGCTCGCGCAGGAGCGCATCCGCCAGACCACATTCGGCGATTCGATCCGCCGCCATCACGACGAGATCGCGAAGTTCCGCGTGATCCGCTGCGACGTGCCGCAAGCGGGCGCGCGGGATGCGCCGGTGCTGCCGCTCGACCGGCGCGTCGAGCGCTTCCCGTATGTCCCCGCCGATCCGAAGCGTCGCGACGAGCGTTGCAACGAGGTCTACAACATCCAGGTGCAGGCGCTCGTGCAGCGGCTTTCGCAGAGCGGCATCAAGAAGGTGGTGATCGGCGTGTCGGGCGGCCTCGACTCGACGCATGCGCTGCTCGTCTGCGCGAAGGCGATGGACCGGCTCGGGCTGCCGCGCGCGAACATCCTCGCGTACACGATGCCCGGTTTCGCCACGAGCGAGCGCACGCTGCGCCAGGCGCGCCAACTGATGGAGCTGGTCGGCAGCACGGCGTCCGAAATCGATATCCGTCCGAGCTGCATGCGGATGCTCGAAGACCTCGGCCATCCGTACTCGGAGGGCAAGGCCGACTACGACGTCACCTTCGAGAACGTCCAGGCCGGCGAGCGCACGAACCATCTGTTCCGCCTCGCGAACTTCAATCACGCGATCGTGATCGGCACGGGCGATCTCTCGGAACTCGCGCTCGGCTGGTGCACGTACGGCGTGGGCGACCACATGTCGCACTACAACGTGAACGCGAGCGTGCCGAAGACGCTCATCGCGCACCTCGTGCGCTGGGTCGCGGAGACGGGGCAGATCGGCGAGAGCGGATCGGAGGTGCTCGAAGCGGTGCTCGACACCGACATCAGCCCCGAACTGGTTCCCGGCAAGGCGAACGGCGCGCCCGAGCAAAAGACCGAAAGCGTGATCGGGCCGTACGAACTGCAGGACTTCAATCTCTACTACACGCTGCGTTTTGGTTTCGCGCCGTCGAAGGTCGCGTTTCTCGCGCAGCATGCGTGGGGCGATCGCGGGCGCGGCGCGTGGCCCGAGCAGGCGAAGGTCGCGCGCAATCAGTACGGGCTGGCCGATATCAAGCGCAATCTGGGAATCTTCCTCGACCGCTTTTTCCGCCAGAGCCAGTTCAAGCGCACCTGTATTCCCAACGCGCCGAAGGTCGGTTCGGGCGGTTCGCTGTCGCCGCGCGGCGACTGGCGCGCGCCGAGCGATTCGGAGTCGGCGGTCTGGCTCGCGGACCTCAAGCGGGTGCCGGATACATCGCCAGCCTCGTCCGCTGCGTCCTGAGCGTGCGCGGCGCAGCGTAGAATCCCCCTATCTATCCCGATTTTTCGAAAGACTCCAACCCGACACGAGACGAGGTCCGCCATGAAACGCATTACTGCCGTCATCAAACCGTTCAAGCTCGACGAAGTGCGCGAGGCGCTCGCCGAAGCGGGCCTCACGGGCCTGACCGTCACTGAGGTCAAAGGTTTCGGCCGCCAGAAGGGGCACACGGAGCTGTATCGCGGCGCGGAATATGTGGTCGACTTCCTGCCGAAGGTGAAGATCGAAGTGGTGGTCGCGAACGACCAGTGCGATCAGGTGATCGACGCGATCATCGGCGCGGCGCGCACCGGCAAGATCGGCGACGGCAAGATCTTCGTCACCGACGTCGAGCGAGTGATCCGCATCCGCACGGGTGAAGAGAACGAAGCGGCCGTCTAATCCATCGCATCACCGCATGAAAGAACACGGGCCGAAAATGCGGCCCGTGTCACAAGCAAGAACGAAAAAAAGGTGCGATACCCTTGCGGGCACCGCACCGATACGCGCCTCTCGCAGCAGCGTGAAATCGTCAATACAACAACTGTTCTGTCGGCACTCGCTGGTTAGAACGAGTGCTGAATGCCTGCGTACACGCCGGTCTGGCTGCCGCCCGGCGTCGGGTTGCCCGTCGCAACCGAAGAGCCGAAGTTGTTGGCATTCAGGCCGAAGTTAGCCGTACGGCTGTTGCGTACCGAGGCGGCCTGGATGTCGAACAGCGTGCGCTTCGAAATGTTGTACGAGCCGCCGATCGTGTACAGCGTGGCGTTGCCGCCGCCGTTGTTCGCGTTGACGTGGTAGACCGCTGCGATCAGAGCCGCAGCCGGCGTGGCTTGCCACGTCACGCCGCCCCACTCGTGGTTCAGCGTGGTCGGCTCACCCAGCAGCTGACCGGTCATACCCGACGAGCGGACGCCTTCGAAGCCGCCCTGGATCTTGAACGGCCCGAGGAACACGTTGACCATCGCCATGTAGTCGCGCGAGTAGGCGAAGACGCCCTGGCCGACGTTGGCGTCGTTGACCGGATTGTAAGTGCCGCCGAGCGAACCGTTGGCCGGATTGCGGATTTCGTCGTACAGGCCGCGGACCTGGAACAGCGAACTCGTGTACGTCAGTTGAAGGCCGGCCTGGCGACCTTGCGGGGTCGTGCCGTTGCCGTTCCAGCTCGTCGCGTTCGAGAACGAGTACTGGCCGTACGCGTCGAAGCCATACCACTTCGGCGACTGGTACGAAATGTTGTTGCTCGATTGCGGCCAGTTGCGGCCGCGGACCATCGAAGCCGACGACCAGTTCGACTGGCCGAACGGGTCGAAGTCCCAAATGCCGTTGGAGATGAACAGTTCGCGGCCGAGCAGCAGCGTACCGAAGTTGGCGTTCGACATACCGATGGTCGCCCAGCGATTCCAGAGTTCGCCGCCGCCGGGGCCGGCGCCGCTCGCCGTGCTGAAGCTGCCTTCCAGCTGGAACAGGACCTTGTTGCCGCCGCCGATGTCCTCGACGCCCTTCATGCCCCACAGGCTCGTGCCCCAGTAGCCGCTTTCGAGCAGCACCTGGCTCGTGGTGCGCGTGGCCGCGCCCTTCCCGGTGCCGAGGGAGTTGGTTCCAATGCCGTTCATATACGCCACACCCGCGTCGAGGCGCCCGTACAGCGTCACGCTGCTCTGGGCATGCGCGACTACGCCAGCCGACATCAATGCCGCGGCGAGTAATGCTTTCTTCATGTTCTCCTCCATACCCTGTCAAAGAGTCAACCTAAGTACTGCGAAAGACGTCCGCGCGCCTGAGGCCGTCGCGAACAGAAATCGTCATCGCGTGAGCGAGGGTTACCCTGGGGACTGACCTGCGAACCACGCTGTGGCCCGGCAACACGACTGAGTCGTCATGCATGTCTCCTGGTTGACTGGCATCTCCCTGCTTGTTTTGAAGTGAAACTACTTTTAATTAACTTTGTTTTGCTACTCTGGTTACCAATTTAGCAAAAAAGGTCACAACTGGCGAACGAAATCGCTTATGGGGCGGGCGGTGTCGTCAAATTGCAATAGAGTGTCCTCACGCACTGCCGACATGGTGTCGCAGGGGCGGCATGAAGCCTTGTCGGACAAGGGATCCGGGATTCCGCGTTAAACAACGCTCAGGATTGCCACTATTGACGTCGGAAATCGTCAGGAGTAGGGCTCAGCGTCAAGTTTCGTGCCGAAATGGTGGGATTTCGCACAGATAAGAAAGAAAAAAGAAAAGGCGCTGAAAGCGCCTGGTAAAACTACTTTTACTACATCGCCGGTGTTGGTGGTCACGTCGCGGCGATGTCGGGCTGTTTGCCTCGCCCGTCTACTTGAGACTGCCCGAAATGAATTGCCGCAGCCGCTCGCTCTTCGGATTGCCGAAGACGTCGGCGGGCTCGCCTTCCTCTTCGACGCGGCCCTGATGCAGGAACATCACGTGATTCGACACATTGCGCGCGAAACCCATTTCGTGCGTCACGACGATCATCGTGCGGCCTTCTTCCGCGAGCTTCTGCATGACCTTCAGCACTTCGCCGACGAGTTCGGGGTCGAGTGCCGAAGTCGGTTCGTCGAAGAGCATGACGTCGGGATGCATGGTCAGCGCGCGCGCGATTGCCACGCGCTGCTGCTGGCCGCCCGACAGGTGCGACGGATACTGCTTCTCCACGCGCGGCGCGAGCCCGACCTTCTCCAGATACGTGCGCGCGCGCTCTTCGGCTTCCTTGCGCGGAAGGCCGAGCACGTGCACGGGCGCTTCGACGACGTTTTCGAGCACCGTCATGTGCGACCACAGGTTGAAGTGCTGGAACACCATCGCGAGCTTGGTCCGCACGCTCTGGAGCTGCTTCGTGTCGGCCACCTGCAGCGCGCCCGTGCGCTTGTCGGGCCGCGTGCGGACCTCTTCGCCGTCGACGACGATGCGCCCGGCGTTCGGCTGTTCGAGGAAGTTAATGCAGCGCAGCATCGTGCTCTTGCCCGAGCCCGAAGAGCCGATCACGCTGATCACGTCGCCGGCGTTCGCCTGCAGCGACACGCCCTTGAGCACTTCATGGTCGCCGTACCGCTTGTGCAGGTTATCGACGAAAAGCTTTTGCGTCTGGGAACTCATCAGGATCCTCGGTGCGGGCTCACTTGCCTTGCGGTCGCAGATACGCGAGCCAGCGTTGCTCGGCGCGGCGGAACAGCCACACGAGCGTGAACGAAATGCTCAGGTAGAGCAGGGCGGCGATGCCGAATGCGGTGAACGTCTGGTAGGTCGCCGAGTTGACGTCGCGTGCGATCTTGAGGATGTCCGGCACGGTCGCCGTGAACGCGACGGTCGTCGCGTGCAGCATCAGGATCACTTCGTTGCTGTAGTAGGGCAGGGCCCGGCGCAGCGCCGAAGGCAGGATCACGCGGCGATAGAGCGTGAACCACGACATTCCGTACGCGCGCGCGGCTTCGATCTCGCCATAGGGCGTGGACTTGATCGCGCCGGCGAAAATTTCGGTCGTGTACGCGCAGGTGTTGAGCGCGAACGCGAGCAGCGTGCAGTTCATGCCGCTGCGGAAGAACGAGGCGGTCAGTTCGTGGTTGCGGATGATCTCGAGGCTGTAGATGCCCGTGTAGAAGAGCAGCAACTGCACGTAGAGCGGCGTGCCGCGGAAGATGTACGTGTAGAGCCACACGAGGCCCGCGAGCCACTTCCTCTTCGAGACGCGTGCGACCGCGAGCGGCACCGAAAGGCAGAAGCCGATGCCGATCGACACGACGAGCAGCCACAGCGTGACCGCGATGCCGGTGAAGTGATAGCCGTCGGTGAAGAGGTAGTTGCGCCAGTATTGCTGGATCAGCTGGATCAGGTCTTGCATTGTCGTTGGCCTTGTCAGCGGATCCGCTCAGAGGTCTGCCTTGCGCACGCCGGTGGAGTAGCGCTTGTCGAGGTACATCAGCACGAAGTTCGAGACGGTCGTGATGACGAGGTAGATCGCGCCGGCGAGCAGCGTGAAGAAGAAGAACCGCAGCGTGCCCTTGCCGGCGTCCTGGCTTGCCTTGACGACGTCGGCGAGACCGATGATCGACACGAGCGCCGTCGACTTCACGAGCACCTGCCAGTTGTTGCCGATACCCGGCAGCGCGAAGCGCATCATCTGCGGGAACATGATGCGGTGGAACACCTGCCAGTTCGTCATGCCGTACGCGTGGCCCGCTTCGAGCTGGCCGCGCGGCACCGCGAGGAACGCGCCGCGGAAGGTTTCGGTGAAGTACGCGCCGTAGATGAAGCCGAGCACGATCACGCCCGCGAGGAACGGATCGATGTCGATCTGGTCCCAGCCGACCATGTCGGTGAAGTCGTTGAGCCAGATCTGCAGGCTGTAGAAGAGCAGCAGCATCAGCACGAGGTCGGGCACGCCGCGGATCAGCGTCGTGTAGACCGTGCCCGCGCCGTAGACGGCGCGGTTCTTCGAGAGTTTCGCCGCGGCGCCGAGCAGCCCGAGCACGAAAGACAGCACCAGCGAAAGCACCGAGAGCTTGACGGTCTGCCAGGTGCCCGCGAGGATCAGCGGGCCGTAGCCTTGAAGCAACATAGATGGGTCCTTGACGGGGCGCAAGGTGCGCTCCGCGAAAGGCGCGGCGCATCGCGCCACGGTTCAAATCCGTTCATGAACGTCCAGCCGGAAGGGCGGGGTGCGCGTTCCCTGTCGTTCGTATCGTCGGTTTCGACGGTATTTCGCGCGGGGGCGGCGGCTGGCGTCCGACTGCTGGCGTGACTGCGGGTCACTGTATATATGAAGCCCGGAACCGGTCTATCGGGTCTGGCCCCGGGCATCGCGGGTCAATGATGTCTCTCGTGGTCTCGTCTTGTTGGCGACGCCGATGTGCACCTTCCTCCACTCCGTGGCCGCGGTGCAGCCCGCGACGAGCGAGTGCGACGCACACTGCGAACTTCTTCATCTTTCTCCTGATACAAGCGGCGCGTCTCCACAGACGATGTCCGTACGACGCTGCCGGTGCGCGGCGGGGTCCGGCTTGTGGCCGGCAGCCGCCATTCTAGGCGATCAAAAATGCGGGTCTGACGCCTCGGCGTTCGGGCTCCGGGTTCCGTGGACGGGACGGGCGCCGCGCATGAGCGCGTGCTAACAGAAAAGCGCGGTATTTTACCCGAAGGCGGAGGCTGCGCGAGATCGCGGGACAGGTTTGTGGCGTACGGTAAACGGAGCACAAACGTGGCACGAGCGCAGCAGCGCATTGACGTTACTGGCGAAACGATCCGATGCGCCGGTGTGGATTGTGGCGCGGGGTCGCAGTCCTTACATTCGGGTATCGCAACGAATCACGGGAGAACCCGATGCTTGCCATCCGACACGCCGACGAACGCGGCCACGCCAACCACGGCTGGCTCGATACGTTTCACAGCTTTTCCTTCGCCGACTACCACGACCCGGAGCACGTCCATTACGGCGCGCTGCGCGTGCTCAACGACGACCGCATCGCGGGCGGGCAGGGCTTCGGCGCGCACGGTCACCGCGACATGGAGATCGTCACGTACGTGCTGGCCGGTGCGCTCGGGCACCGCGACAGCATGGGCAACGGCTCGACCATCCGTCCGGGGAACGTCCAGCGCATGAGCGCGGGTACGGGCGTGATGCACAGCGAGTTCAACGCGTCGCGCGACGAGGAGGCGCATCTGCTGCAGATCTGGCTGCTGCCGCTGGAACGCGGCGGGGCGCCGGGCTACGAGGAAAAGGTTTTCTCCGACGCCGACAAGCGCGGCCAGTTGCGCCTCGTGGCGTCGCCCGACGGGCGCGAGGGCTCGGTGACCGTGCAGTCGGATGCGTCGATCTACGCGGCGCTGCTCGACGGCGACGAGCGCGCGCAGTACGCCGTGCCGGCGGGGCGGCGCGTGTACGTCCACGTGGCGCGCGGCGCGCTGGACGTCAATGGCGAGCGGCTCAACGCGGGCGATGCGGCGATGATCGAGGCCGAGGACAGCGTGACGTTAGTCAATGGCGACAAGGCCGAAGTGCTGCTGTTCGACCTCGCCTGATTTGCGCGTTGCAGGTCTGCAGTAACGAAGAAAGCGCCGCGGTGCGAACCGCGGCGCTTTCGTTTTGTTCAACGGCTTCGGACTTCGCGCGTCCGGCGACGTGCTGCGCGACCCGCTTCAGTCGCCCGCAGCTTACTGCGCCGGTGCCGCCGACGCCGCGCCGCGGTGCTGCTCCCAGCGCTGGCGCATCTTTTCGTGGCGTTGTTCCATCTTCGCGAAGTGCTCCTTCAGCGCCGCGCTGACGGTGGTCTTCTGCTGATCGTTCAGGCCGTTGTAGAACGCGAGCCACGCCTGAGCGCTCTGCTCGCGCAGTTGCGCGTTCTGCTGCTCGACCTGCTGGCGTGCCGAATGGAGCGCATTCATGTCGAGGATCGGCTGGTTCTTCATCGACTCGAACTGCTGCTTCATCTGCTCATGATTTTTGCGCGCCTGCTCGCGGCCTTGCTTCATCGTGTCGAGCGCGGCCTGCCATTGCTTTTCCTGGTCGGCGTTCAGGTTCAGCTTGTCGTGCAGTTTCTTGAAGCCCATCATGAAATCGCCGCCGTGCATGCGGTGCATGCCCGGACCGCCGGGGCCGCCGGCGGGCGGCGTCTGGGCGTGGGCGGCGCCCATCGTTAGGGCGAGCGAGGCGGCGGCGATTGCGAGAACGCGCGAGGTCTTCTTGTACATGGTGATGCTCCTGACAAATCCGTGAAGGGTTTTATCCGGTGAGGCGCGGCCCTCGGTAAAGTGCTATTGCCGCATCCGGTGACCGTAGCGTATCGGGCGTTCCGGCGGCGCGTGTTACGCGGGAGGCTGCTGTCATTACACGACATTACGGCCGCCTTTCGCAGTAACACCTGGTAACCCAAAGCGGCCGCCGGTAAGCAAACGGCCGGCGGGCGCGCGTTACACTCCGTTTCATGGCTACTCAAATACTTGTCGTCGACGACGACCTCGAACTGCGCGACCTGCTGCGCGATTATCTGGCGCGGCAGGGCATGGAAGTGTCGGTGCTGCACGACGCGGGCTCGCTCGAACGACGGCTCGAACGCGAGCGTCCCGATCTGATCGTCCTCGACCTGATGATGCCGGGCGTGGACGGCCTCACCGCGCTGCGCAAGCTGCGTGCGTCCGGCGACGACATCCCCGTCATCATGCTCACCGCGCGCGCGGACGACGTGGACCGCATCGTCGGCCTCGAACTCGGCGCGGACGATTACCTCGGCAAGCCGTTCAACCCGCGCGAACTGCTCGCGCGCGTGCAGGCCGTGCTGCGCCGCCGCCGCACGATGCCGTCGGCCGCGGCGCCCGAGCAGCGCGAGCCGTTCTCGTTCGGCCGCTTCACGCTCGATTTCCAGTCGCGCACGCTGCACCAGGAAAACAAGCCGCTGATGCTGTCGGGCAGCGAGTTCGCGCTCCTGAAGATTTTCGTCAATCACCCCATGCGTACGCTTACGCGCGAGCGATTGCTCGAACTGCTGCACGGTCCCGAGTACGACGGCACCGATCGCGGCATCGACGTTCAGGTGTGGCGTCTGCGCCGCATCCTCGAATCCGATCCGTCCACGCCGCGCTTCATCCAGACCGTGCGCGGCCGCGGCTACGTGTTCGTGCCGGACGGCGAGCAGGGCAGCCATGCGCCGGCCGGTTGATTCGCTGTTCGGGCGGCTCGCGCTGCTTTTCATCGGCGTGCTGCTGGTGTCGCACGTCGCGTGGTTCGCGCTCATGCGCCTCGAGCGCAGCCAGATGCAGACGCGCTATGCCGTCGAGGAAGCCGCATTCCTCGTCGACGCGGTGCGCCAGCACGTCGCGCGCACGCCCGACCAGCCGCTGCCGTCGCGCGTGCAGCTCGTCGAGGGGGCCAGCTCCGACGTGCCGCCGGTCAGCTCGAATATTCCGGAGCCGCTGCGCCGCTTCATCGACGACGTGCGCGAGCGCATGCCGCCCGGCACCGACGTGCGCGTCGGGCCGGCGGGCCGTCCACCCACGCTGTGGGTGCGCGGCCCGCAGGATGCGCGCTGGATCGTCGTGCCGGTGCAGCCGCTGCGCATCATGCGGCCTCTCGACAAGCTGATTCCGTGGTTCATCATCATCTTCTCGGCGGCGCTGTTTGCGGCGCTCGTGGCGGCCTGGATGCTGCAGAAGCCGCTGCGCTCGCTCGCGCTGGCCGTGGCCAGGTTCGGGCGCGGCGAGCCCGTGCCGCCGGTGCCCGAGCGCGGGCCGCGCGAACTACGCACGCTGACGCGCGGCTTCAACCAGATGGTGAAGGAAGTGGAGCGCACCGAGCACGACCGCGCGGTCATGCTGGCGGGCGTCGCGCACGACCTGAAAACGCCGCTCGCGCGACTGCGCCTGCGCGCCGAGCTGATGGACGAAGCCACGGTGCGCGACGGGGTCGTGCGCGACGTGGGCTCGATGGCGCATATCGTCGATCAGTTCCTCGTGTTCGCGCACGACCGTGCGGACCGCAGCGAGCCCGTCGAGGTGGACGACCAGTGCGAGCGCATCGTGCGCAATTTCCGCACGACGGACGAGGCCGCGGCGATCCAGATGAACCTGGCGGCGGGCAGCGAGTTCACGCTGCCCGCCGCGACGCTGGAGCGCGTCGTATCCAACCTGCTCGATAACGCTCATGCCTATGGCGAGCCTCCAGTGGTGATCGAGACGACGCGCGGCGTCCAGGGCTTTACGCTCACCGTGCGCGATCACGGCAAGGGCATCGACGCGCAGGACCTGGCGCAGGCGAGCCGGCCTTTCGTGCGGCTCGATCCGGCGCGCGGCGGCAATGGCCACAGCGGTCTGGGCCTTGCGATCGTCGAGCGGCTGGTGCGCCGCGCGGGCGGGGAACTGCAGATCGGCAACGGCGAGGGCGGCGGACTGGCGGTTCGCATGACATTCCCGTTCGAGGTGGTGCAGCGCACGGTCGCCGAAGCGGCCAACGCCTGGTGATACGCCGCGGCTCGCCGAAGGCTGGACGGCGCGCTTATTCGGCGAAGAGCGTATCGAGCGTCGCGGCGGCGTCGCTGTCGACGGTGTTGTACGTGACGCTGTCGGCCTCGAAGATGTAGTGCGTCGTGTACCTGCCGATGTGCGCCAGAATCTCTTCCTGAATCAGTTCGGGCGCGACGTCGAGTTTCAGGTACCACGCGGTCGAAGAGAGGCGCGTCTGGAACGCGCCGTATTCGACCATCAACTGGTCGAACGCGTGAGCATCCTGATCGCGGCAGACGATGACCAGATTTCCCTTCATGCATGCCTCCAGATTGAGTGCGGCAATTCGGTGCCGGAGATAGGACGCGCCGCGTGACGCGGCGCGGTCGTCCATTCGATGATACCGCGTTGTTCCGCCTGGCCCGGGCGAGTCTCGCGGCGCTCGTGGGCCCGTCCGGGCCTCCGCGCCTTACGGCCGTTACGGTCGTAAGCGTTGGCGCACGAATTTCAGCGGCGTGGTTGTGCCTGTCACACAGGTTGTAGTAGTGTCGTGCCGTTCAAATCGAGGCAAGCCTGCAAAGGTCGCTGCTGCCCCGGACATGCACCGGGGTCGTGGACCCGGGCGGTGCGGGCGGCGGCAATGCCGTCGACGTGTGATCAACGCCAACGAGTATTCGTATCCATGCGCCTTGCTCCTTCCAATTCGTCCCTCGCAGTTCATGTCCCCGGATTCGATGTGTTTTGCGTGATGGCCTGCGAGGAGGGCGTCTGAATGGAATTCGGCTTCAATCTGAACCGCACGGCCAACGCCTCGGCGTGGCGCGTGCTGCCCAATCGCTGGGACTTCGTCGCGTTTCCGCTGATCATTTGCCTGATCGCGATGGCGGCCATCGGCTTT
>Ga0265338_10001653_pt1 | contig 35528 bp, 37 predicted proteins | sample 42126metaG_FD_193579 | JGI IMG/M metagenome (GOLD analysis project Ga0265338, IMG submission 193579) | Rhizosphere microbial communities from Carex aquatilis grown in University of Washington, Seatle, WA, United States - 4-21-26 metaG | ecosystem: Host-associated > Plants > Roots > Rhizosphere...
TACCGCCGATCACCAAGACACTGGAAGAACGGCGCAAAGTTCTGGAACAGAGTCTTGAACAGGCTAAGCAGACTAAAGACACCTTGGCTAAAGCTGAGCAAGAGGTTGAAAAAATGCTGACCGGCGGTCGCCAGAACGCTGACAAGGTCATCGCTTCGGCCCGCGAAGAGGCCCGTGGTCTTGTGTCCGAAGCCGAAGGCGCTGGCCGCGCCCAAGTCGAACGTTTGTTGGCCGAGAACCAACAGCAACTCGAACAGGCCAAGACGAAGCTCAAGGCAGAGCTCCGCTCCGAACTCGGCGAGCTGGTCGTCGATACCACCGAAAAGGTTCTGCGCCAAAAAATTACCGCCCAAGCCGATATGGAATTGATTAAGCGAGCCGCCAAGGAGCTGAAATGATTTATAAAATCTCTCGCCGAGAGCTAGCGAATTATGCTATCGACCAGCTACTGGCCGGTCATTCCCCGCGCCGTTTGGCCAAACAATTGGCGGCGGCTTTGGTTGGCAGCGGCCGGGCCAAAGAGGTCGATCTGTTGGCCACCGATATTGAAGCCGAGTTGGAGCGGCGAAAAATTGTCGCCAGTTTGATGATCTCCAGCGCTAACCAATTGGCGACTGAGATTAAAAAAACGCTAGTCAAGTATGTCCGGCAAGCTACTGGCGTCGACAATATTTTGGCGAGGGAGAGAATCGAGCCGGATTTGCTTGGTGGTTTTAAGCTGGAAACGGCTAATCGTAGCTGGGATAAGACAGTTAAAAAGCAGTTGGCCGATATTAAGGAGGCAATCTAATGGCTGAGGCGCCTGTAAACGTTAAGGCCCTGGCTGACGAAGTCCGCAGAGCGATTGCAGACCTGCACGAAACCGGCGACGAGAAATCGACCGGTGTCGTTACGCGCGTCGGCGACGGCGTCGCTTGGATTTACGGCCTTCGCACCTGTGGCTATACCGAGATGGTTGAGATTGAAGCCATTGACGGCGGTACAGTCACCGCTTTCGCCTTGAACCTTTTGGAAGATGAGATTGGCGCCGTACTGCTTGGCGAAGATAATTTGGTACGTGCTGGTGCTAAGGTCCGCCTATCTGGACAGATTCTCAGCGTGCCAGTCGGCCCGGAGCTAGCCGGCCGGATTATTAGTCCGTTGGGTGAGCCGCTGGATGGCAACGGACCAATTAAAACCAAAGCTCGCGGCGAAATTGAAAAAATCGCGCCCGGCGTAATTGAGCGACGGAGCGTTTACGAACCGGTGCCGACCGGCATCACGGCTATTGACTCCATGATTCCATTGGGCCGGGGCCAGCGCGAGCTAATTATCGGCGACCGTCAAACCGGTAAGACGGCCATCGCCGTCGATACCATGATTAACCAGGTTAAAGCTAAGACCGGCATCATCAATATCTATGTAGCCATCGGCCAAAAGAATGCCCGCATCGCCCGGTTGGTCGAGCGGTTGAAGCACGAGGGCGCTATGGACAACACCATCATTGTCGCTACCAGCGCCGCCGACCCGGCCAGCCTGCAGTACCTAGCGCCTTACGCCGGCTGTGCCATTGGCGAATGGTTCCGCGATAATGGCCAGCACGCCCTGATTATTTATGACGATCTAAGCAAGCACGCCACGGCCTATCGAGAGATGAGCCTGTTGCTACGCCGCCCACCTGGCCGTGAAGCTTATCCCGGCGATGTTTTTTATCTACATTCGCGCTTGCTCGAGCGGGCCGCCAAACTGTCCGACGAGCTAGGCGGCGGTTCGCTGACGGCTCTGCCAATCATCGAGACCCAAGCCGGCGACGTCAGCGCCTACATACCGACTAACGTTATTTCGATTACCGACGGTCAGATTTACCTCGAGACTGATCTGTTCTACCAAGGCGTCCGGCCGGCGATTTCGGTCGGCTTATCAGTCAGCCGCGTTGGCGGGGCGGCCCAGCCGCCGGCCATCAAAGCTGTGGCCGGCACGCTTCGTCTAGATCTAGCCCAGTACCGCGAGCTGGCCGCCTTTTCGCAACTATCCAGTGATCTAGATGCCGAAACCCAAGCCCGCCTAACGCGCGGCCGGCTACTGACCGAGATTTTAAAACAGCCCAGATTCAGTCCAATGCCCGTTTGGCAACAAGTCGCTAGTATCGTCGTCGCAACTGAAGGGGCCTTCGACGACGTGCCAGTCGAGAGCATAAAGGTCGCCCAGACCGCTTTTTTAACTGAGCTAGATAAAAATCACACCAAGTTTGTTGCTGAACTTCAAAAAGCAGCTAAGCCGACCGACGAGACCAAGAAGAACCTGGTAAAAGTAGCCGAACAGATTGCCAAACAGTACAAGAAGACCGAGAAAAAGACCGAGGTAGCGCAGTGATTTTTGTAGCTACAAGGGAAAAGACAGCCCAAGCGTCGGATTTATTCCGCGCCTGGCGCGATAGGAAAAACCGTATGGTTTGTCCTATGGGCCGGAGGCCAAACGATGGCTAATACCCAAAGCTTGCGGCGGCGCATCCGCTCGGTTGGAAATACCAAGCAGATCACTAAAGCCATGGAGTTGGTGGCCGCGGCCAAGATGCGGCGGGTCCAGGGTGCGGTTGAGCGCGTCCGTATCTATGCCGATGCGGCGGCGGCTATCGTCAGCCGGTTGGCCAAAAGCCCAGACGCCAAGAGTCATCCATACTTCAGTCCGCCCAGCACCAAGGCTAAGTTATACATCCTCATTACCAGCGATAGCGGTCTGGCTGGCGCCTACAACACCAATGTTCTGAACCTAGCCCACAAGGCCTTCGCCGAAGATCACTCTAGCGGCTTTCGGCCATTGGTCGTAGCCATAGGCCGTAAAGGCGCCCATCACATCTCGCACCTGAGCGATGTTGAGTTGGTAGCGGACTACGAAAAATTTGAGGATGATCCGGACACCAACGTCTTCGCGCCGATTATCGAGACTATCGCCGACGGCATAGCCAACGCTGACTTTTCTAGCGTCCACCTGCTCTACACAGAGTTCCGCTCCAGCCTGAACCACCAGCCGCGCGACCTACAGCTGATTCCGGTTATTGCCACTGAACCGGTCGAGACAGACTCTGCCGAGCCGCACATAGTCTTCGAGTTCGAGCCTGACGCGGAGGCCGTCTTAGAGGAAAGCCTACGGCTGTACCTGGAGTCGGCCTTGCGCCGTGCTAGGGTTGAAGCCGCGGCAGCGGAGCACGCCATGCGGATGCTATCCATGAACAATGCCAACCGGAATGCCGGCAACTTGATCGATAACTTAACTTTGGAGTTGAATGCTACCCGTCAAGCCGCCATTACTCAGGAAATGGCCGAAATCATAGGTGGCGCGGACGCCATCGCTTAAACGAGAGGATAGATATATGCCAACCGCCACTAAATCAACCGCCGGAACCAAGGGCCACATTATCCAGATAGTCGGTGTGGTGGTTGATATTGAATTCCCAGGCCAACTGCCGGCGATTTATAACGCCCTGGAAGTCAAGCTTGATAAACAGGCCCTGGTACTAGAAGTAGCTCAGCATTTGTCTAAGAATACCCTGAGAGCTGTCGCCATGGGACCGACCGATGGACTTGCGCGTGGAGCCGAAGTTAGCGACACGGGCGGTCCAATCGCCGTACCAGTTGGCGATACCACGCTCGGCAGAATGTTCAACGTAGTTGGCGAGCCAATTGACGGTAAGCCTATCGCCGCTTCCGCTAAGCGGGCCTCTATCCATGCTGAACCGCCCGCCCTAACCGACCAAAGCGCTAAAACCGAGCTTTTGGAAACCGGCATCAAAGTCATCGACCTCATTTGCCCGATAATCAAAGGCGGCAAAGTTGGCTTGTTCGGCGGCGCCGGTGTCGGCAAGACGGTTTTTATCCAAGAGCTAATCAATAACATCGCTAAATTTCATAAAGGTAAAAGCGTCTTTGCTGGTGTCGGCGAGCGCACGCGCGAAGGTAATGACTTATATTTCGAGATGAAGCAATCCGGCGTCCTGGATAAGACCGCAATGGTCTTCGGCCAGATGAATGAGCCGCCGGGCGCCCGTTTGCGCGTCGGTTTGACCGGCCTGACAATCGCCGAGAGTTTCCGTGATACTGGCGCTGACGTATTGCTCTTCATAGACAACATCTTCCGCTTCACTCAGGCCGGTGCCGAAGTCTCAGCCCTGCTCGGCCGCATGCCTTCGGCCGTGGGCTATCAGCCCAACCTAGCTACCGAAATGGGCGAGCTCCAAGAGCGCATTACCTCGACCAAAAATGGTTCAGTCACTTCTGTCCAAGCCGTCTATGTGCCGGCCGACGACTTGACCGATCCAGCACCAGCCACAACTTTTGCCCACCTGGACTCGACCGTCGTGCTGAGCCGCGCCTTGACCGAACTCGGCCTCTACCCGGCGGTTGACCCGCTGGACTCTAACTCGACAGTGCTTGACCCCGAAACCGTTGGCCAGGAGCACTACGATGTCGCGCGCGAAGTCCAGCGCATTTTGCAACGCTACAAAGACCTTCAGGACATCATCGCTATTTTGGGGATGGAAGAGCTGTCAGACGACGACAAGGCGCTAGTCAACCGGGCGCGCCGTATCCAGCGTTTCCTGACCCAGCCGATGTTCGTTGCCGAAAGTTTTACCGGCACGGGCGGCGCCTACGTATCGCTAGCTGATACCATCACCGGCTTCCGTGAAATCCTAGACGGCAAACACGACAGCAAATCCGAGCAAGCCTTTTACATGAAGGGCAAGATTAACGAGGTCAAATAGAGGTGCAATTCCAACTCATCAGCTCAACCGGCTTGAAGTACGATGGCGAAGCTTACGAAGTCATCGTTCCAACCAAAGATGGTACGATAGCCATTCTGCAGGACCACATGCCGCTGATTTCGGCCGGCCAGCCCGGGATTCTAAGCGTTCGGCGACAAGCTCGGGATTCTAACGCCAGCCTCGAACATTTCGCCGTCTATGGCGGTATCGTCCAAACCGATGGCCAGACTACACGTTTCGTGACCGAAGAAGTTACAACCCCCGATGAGGTCAGTGAACAAGAAGCCGAGGAGGCTCTTAAACGAGCTCGAGCCCTGGTCGAAGGTGCTGACACACGCACCGCCCTGCACGAAGCCCGAACTGTCGCCCAGCATCATGAAGTCCGCCTGCACCTGGCCCAGCTCAAACAACGGCATCACCGTTAAAATTGTATTAACGCTTAATTTATTGTTAAGTTTAATCAATGAGTGCGTCTGATAACGAACCGCTCCGTGGTGGGAGCGTTGAGGCTTTGTACTCTGATAAAAAGGCTCGCTGGGTCAAGCTTGGCACGGCTGTCTGCGGTTTGGCCATAGCCGCCTACACCGGCGTCGGCCTAGTCAATTACGCGACAGAAGGCGCCTTTGCCGCTCCTGCCCCGGCCTATTGCCAGGCGCCTTCAACCTACGCCGAGACAGCAGTCCAGCGTCTATTTGCCGGCCCGGGGCCGAACAGGGCGCCAACTACCGCCCAACTGCGTGCCGCCGCCGCCAGGAATGGCCTGTCGATGATTACGGCCAAACCACCGCACCTTAATAAAGACGCCGCCCCCGGTCAAGCCCTCCGGACGGCCAATAACTATCTGGCTAATTTTGGCATTAGTGTTGACATTGGCACCAAGCCCTACCGCGACTACAAACCACCGACCTCAGCCGAGCTTAGCTCTGGCCTGGTCGAGAACCTGAACGTCCTAACTAAAGCCCTGTCGCCTCAGCCTGTCCAATATGTTGTGTTAAGCGGCATCAAGCGTGTCACCATGGAGGCCAGCGCCAATAACAATCAGCTCTTTTATATGGATGATAATAAGATCGGCGACAATGTTTATGTGAACCTAGACTATGCCAGCACCCCTCCGGACGTTGATGAGATGCTGGCCGTCGGCGTGGATACAGCCGAATGCGGCGGCATCGGCCCGGCCCGGATCGACCCAGGCTTCGCGCTCCTGAATGGCAAGGATATATACGGCGGTTCGGATAAACACCCTGGACTGATGTCTTATCACGGTGATGAGTACAGCCAGCTGGATGATAATTACTCTGCCAAAATCGCCTTGGCCGAGCAGAACTTTGATAAATCGGCCTACTGCCAACTGACCAAACAGAAAGTTAGTGTCGATAAGCTAGTCGTTACTACCGAGCCATCCGGCTTCGACGGCATTAAATACGACAAAGCAGTAATCATGCAGGAGTTCGGGGAACCGGGCGATTTCAAATATTTTCTCGATTCGTCTTACCCCGTAATGCGCCGGAAATTTTTGTTCGAGCTCGCCCGCCTTTATGATCGATTCCCGCGATTTGTCAGTTTTTTAGGTCAAGTCAGCAGTCACTACCAGGTCTCCAAGCCAGCCTACAAGTGCAGTTAATTAGCACACAGCCAGTTAGTGTCTAGAGCAGTAGTGAACTGGCCAAACACAACCGGGCCACCGGTAAACGAAGGGGTCTGACAGGCTTTTTGAGCAACCGAAAGAGTAGCGGTGCCGGTAGCCGCCCAAGCAGGATAACCATTGCGCCACTTGCCAGTCAGTAGATCCCACTGTCCTGGAAAAGAGTAAAAACCAAGGTTGGCCTTCCCAGCATATGGCGCCAACGCGTCAAGCATGCCGCCTAGCGCCGCCCGGTTAACGAGCGTGCTGTCGGACCAACTGTTTTCGGTTTCGACGTCCAGCCACCAATACTTAGCAACGACGCCGCGCAGAGCCGCGTATTTTATGTCGTATTTGGCGGCGGCGAATCCGTAATTATAGGCTAAGCATTGATTGTCGCCAGTCGAGCAGTGCTTGGGCGCGTTTTTAAACGCTAAAGCTCGCTGGCCGCCGGGGTAGCCGGTGTTCAGATAAACATCAAGTTGTTTGAATTCACCAGCTTCTTTAGCCAAGCATGGGTTTGGTCTGAACGCCAGCCCGCCATTTATGCCGACGATACCGGGTTCGCCTCTAGGTGAAACCGTTGTCGTGGCGCAGTTTGGCCACGATATATCAAAAACTATCCGTGTTGGTGGAGGGTAAACTACCAAGCTGGTAGATAAAACTATCGCTACCACCAGACCAAGAATGCCTAACCATAATCGCATGGCTCAATCATAGCAAACTCGCCTTCTTCCTTCAGTAAGCAATATAAGCATAAGCTTATTACGCAAACTACTTGCATAGACGGCAATAAAGGTCTTTAATTGAGTTAAATTAAGCGAACTCTGGAGGGTAAGGTGTTCAATTTTCTAAGCAATCTGCTCGGTTCTAGCGGAACGAAAATAACAAAATTTATATCTGGTGTAGGCACCAGCGGCGCGGGTGCCGCTCACTTCGTGGTTACGAACATCCTAATTATCGGATCTGTCAGCGGCGTAGTGGCGCTTGGTACTGCCGGTACAATTGCGGGTACTTACCGCAATGCCTCTAACCTGCATGCTGGCATTATCCCCGACGCTAGACTATCTTCCAACATAGCCAAATATGACGATTTAGCGCCCACCTTTGCCCACGGACTGACAGCTGCCAGTTTCACTGGTAATTTAGTCGGCAACGCCTCCACAGCCACCGCCCTGGCGGCTAGTCCGACCGGCTGCATCGCCGGCTCTTTCGCCAATTCTATTGACTCCGGCGCCAATTTAACCTGCTCTAATGATGGTTCTGGCTTGGCGAACCTTAATGCCTCCAATCTCTCCAGTGGAACCGTTTCGGACGACCGCTTGTCCGCGAATATTCCTCGCCTGGATGCCCTATCCAACGTCTTCAAAGGCACCATCACGGCTACCAGCTTTAACGGAAACTTCACTGGGAATATCATCGGCAACGCCACAAACTTCACCGGCTCTTTGTCTGGCGATGTAACCGGCACTCAGGGTGCAACGGTTGTGTCTCACGTCAGTGATGGAGCCCTGTCCTTTAACATAGCCAAATATAACGACCCATCCCCCACCTTCACTGATCTCACCGCCGCTACTTTCTCAGGTGATGGCTCTGCCTTAACGAATCTAACCGGTGCGAACGTCAACGGTACCGTGGCCACCGCTACAAATGCCGACACAGCCACTAACGTTTCTGGCGGAACAGTAGATAGCGTCACCATCACAAACGCTACAATCGACAATTCCGTAACTGGTGATGGCTCTGGCCTAACCAACCTATATGGTGGCGCGTTGCAAACAGGCAGTGTAACGGCCGACAAGCTCCAAAATGCTCCCATTGATTTTGGGGCGACCGATATCAACATCGACCTATCCAATTCCAATATAGGCGGAATAACTAATCTAACCACCGATGGAGCGGTTAGCGCCGGTTTATTTGTGGGTGACGGATTTGGCATCTTCGACATCCCAGACTCAGCTTTAGACTCTAGCGTAACTATCCAGGGTAATATCTTTAACGGCATTAACCAACTGGTTCAATTAGATGTCAGCGGCAATTTGCCCTCCCTAGATGGTTCCGCACTTACTAACTTAACTGGCGCGAATGTAACTGGCACCGTTACGAATGCCACAAACGCGACCACCGCAGTTAACTTCTCTGGTTCTCTGTCTGGTGACGTAACCGGCACTCAGGGTGCAACGGTTGTGTCTCACGTCAGTGATGGTGCTCTCTCATCCAATGTTCCTCTCAAAAACGCCTTGTCTAATATTTTCACCGGTAGCATCACGGCCGCTAGCTTCTCTGGAGACTTGACGGGAAATGTCGCCGGCAATGTTAGCGGCAACGCAGGCACGGCGACCGCCCTTCAAACACCACGCAATATCAATGGCGTAAGCTTCAACGGCACGGCCGACATCACAGTTACCGCTGCCGCTGGGACGCTGACAGGAACCACACTGAATGCGACAGTGGTTAACTCTTCACTAACGAGTGTTGGAACACTGGCGAACCTCACTGTTACGAACCCAATTAGCGGGTCGGTTACCGGTTCTTCCGGTTCAACGACAGGAAACGCGGCAACGGCTACTGCTTTACAAAATCCGCGGACTATCAACGGTGTCAGTTTCGATGGCACTGCCAACATTACAGTAACCGCAAATGCCGGAACATTAACCGGATCTGTGCTTAACGCGACTGTGACAGATTCTTCCTTAACCAGCGTTGGGACTCTAGCCAACCTGACCGTCACTAACCCAATTAGCGGTTCCGTAACTGGCTCATCCGGCTCCACCACCGGCAATGCCGCCACAGCGACTAAGCTTCAAACAGCTCGCAATATAAATGGCGTAGCGTTTGATGGCACGAGCAACATAACGGTGACCGCCGACTCCAGCACGCTGACGGGAACTGTTCTAAACGCAACTGTAGTGTCTTCGTCTTTGACGAGCGTCGGTACGCTGGCTAATCTCACTGTCACTAACCCAATAAACGGATCAATCACCGGGAACGCCGGTACGGCCACCAAGTTGCAGACAGCTCGAAATATCAATGGTGTAGCGTTCGACGGCACGGGAGACATTACCGTAACAGCCGATGCTGGCACACTGACAGGCGCCACGCTTAATTCCACTGTGGTGAACTCTTCGTTAACTAGTGTTGGAACTCTGAGCAACCTAACGTCCAACGGTAGCGTGGACTTTTCTGGTGCCGCTAGTTTGACCGTACCAATCACTTCAGCAACGTTAACGCAATTTTCTGCCTGCTCACCGTTGGCAATAATCGTCTTCAGTACCCACGACAACAAATTCTACTTCTGCGACGGTGCTGGCTGGGATCACTTCTAGGACTTAACGAATGGGTTGGCTAGTTTCAGCGAATCGTCGGCTGACTCTAGACGCATAAGTTCATTGTGCTTGGCGGTACGCTCGCCACGAGATAAACTACCGGTCTTAATCTGGCCGGCGCCAGTACCAACTGCCAGGTGCGCGATTGTCACATCCTCGGTCTCGCCGCTACGGTGCGATACGACCGTCCGCCAGCCGTGTAACTTAGCCAGCTGTAGCGTCCGAATAGTTTCCGTCAGAGTACCAATCTGATTTGGTTTGATCAAGATGGCGTTACCAGCCTTTTGGCTAATGGCTTGCTGTAGTCTGGTGGGATTCGTGACTAATAAGTCATCGCCGACTAATTGCAATTCTCCGAGTTGCTTAGTCAACTCTGTCCAGCTCGCCCACTCGTCCTGAGCTAGACCGTCTTCAATCGATAAAATAGGATATTTGTGCGAGATTTCGTCCAGGTAACTTATCATCTCCGAGCTGCTAAGTTTACGATTTTCGGTTTTTAAATTATAGGTGCCGCTAGCGAATAGCTCGGATGCCGCAACGTCTAAGGCAAAACCGACATCATCGCCTAGTTTGTAGCCGGCCGCTTCGATAGATTTACTTAACAAGTCAAGCATTTCGGTGTTGGACTTGACCGGCAGTGTAAAGCCGCCCTCGTCGCCAACTGCCGTCGAACCGCCAGTCTCGACAATCTGCTTTTTCAAGGCTTGGAAAACCTCCGAACCCACCTGCACTGCCTGGGCGTAAGTTTTGGCACGCAATGGGATAATCATATATTCCTGGAAGTCTGACGAATCAGTGGCGTGTTTGCCGCCGTTAAGAACATTCATCATCGGCAGAGGCAAAAACATCGGCGGAGCTCCCGCAATCTCGTTGATGTGTTTAAAGAGCGGCGTCTGTTTGGCGTTGGCCGCGGCGTGGGCGCAAGCCAGCGAAACCGCCAGAATGGCATTGGCGCCAAGCCTGGATTTGTCAGCGGTCCCGTCCAGCTCAATCATCGCCTGGTCAACCCGCGACTGGTCGCTGGCCGGCAAGCCGCGCAGACTACCTGCTATTTCGCCTTCAATGTTGGCTACCGCTTTCGACACGCCAAGGCCGCCGAAGGCGTGGCCGCCATCGCGCAGTTCATGGGCTTCGTGCTCGCCGGTTGAAGCACCGGATGGTATAGCCGCCCGGCCAAAAACGCCTCCGGACAACCAGACTTCAGCTTCAACGGTCGGTACGCCCCGCGAATCCAGAATCCACCTGGCCTTCAAGCGTGCAATATCCATAAGCCCATTTTCTCATACCGCTAATGTATAATAAACTTCAGATGGCGCTGGTTTACTTATATGACGCCAATGAGCGCGATGTAAAACAGCTGAGCGCCTTGCTTCAAGGGTCTGGGCATCAACTTAAATTTTCGGCCGAAAAAATCGATTTAGCCAACTGTGATCCTGAAGCGGAGGCTATTTCGGTGTTCACAACCAGCCATGTCAGCCAACAGGTCATCGAGGCGATGCCAAAACTCAAACTGATTGCTTGCCGGTCAACCGGCTTTGATAACATTGACCTGAAAGCCACCAAAGACCATGGCGTGAGCGTCGTTAACGTGCCGACTTACGGCGAAGAAACTGTCGCCGAGTATGTCTTCGCCCTACTGCTGGCCTTACAGCGCAAATTGCCGGCAGTTCTCAGGGCCGAGAGCCAAACCGTTTCCAGCGACGAATTGATGGGTCACGACCTTGAAGGTCTGACTATAGGCGTAGTTGGGACCGGCCATATTGGCCAGAACGTTATCAAGATTGCCAATGGTTTTTCGATGCAGGTAATAGCCTACGACGTCAAGCCCAAACCGGAGCTAGAAGGCCAGTATAATTTCAATTACGTCGACCTAGACGAACTGCTCAAGCGGGCCGACGTTGTCTCCCTGCATACGCCATACCTGCCATCAACCCACCATCTGATGAACCATGATAACCTGTCCAAGATGAAGGCCGGTGCTATTTTAGTCAACACCGCCCGGGGCGAAATAGTGGACACGGCGGCGTTGTGCGAACTGCTGGTTGACGGGCACCTCGGCGGCGCGGCTATAGACGTCATCGAGGGCGAAGCCTTACTGCATTACCGCGAAGAAACCGCTCTGCTCCGCAGTCACACCATTCCGGAAGCCTTACTACGCCACAGCGTCGAGATTTCGACGCTCGAGAAAATGCCTAACGTCATTATCAGTCCACATAATGCCTTCAATACGGCTGAGGCCATCTACCGCATCAACCAAATTACCGCCGGCAATATCACCGATTTTTGGCGCGGCAACGTCACTAACAAAGTCGAGCCCCCAAAAGCCAGTATCGGCAAGCTACTGCTGGTTAGGCACGCCGAGTCGGAATGGAATGCCACCGGCCGCTGGACCGGCACCACCGACGTACACCTCAGTGCCAAGGGCTTCCGTGAATCTGCACTGCTCGGCCAAGCACTGAAGCAACTTGATGTCCCGATTGATATCGCCTATTGCTCGGAGCAAGTCCGTTCCCGCGAGACGCTAGAAGCAATGCTAGACACCGCCCAAATGTTCGATGTGCCGGTAGCCGCCAGCGGCGCCCTGAACGAGCGCGACTACGGTGAATACACTGGCAAGAATAAATGGGAAGTCCAAAAATCCATCGGCGAAAAGGCTTTTGATGACCTGCGGCGCGCCTGGGACGTGCCAATCCCAGGCGGCGAAACGCTCAAAAAGGTTTATGAGCGGGTCATGCCGTTTTATCAACAGACTGTCCTGCCACTTTTGAAGGAGGGTAAGAACGTCCTGCTGGTCGCCCATGGGAACAGCCTGCGAGCGTTGGTAAAACACCTGGAATCAATCAGCGACAAAGATGTTAGCGGCCTGGAGATGATATTTGGCCAAATCGTTATTTACGACGTTTCAACGGAAGGACTGAAGTCAGATTCTACAGCCGTCAAAATCGACTCGCCGCCGCCTAACGCTTAGCCAGTTCCGCCAGCTTCGCTAGAATCTCTTCGGTTACCGCTTCACGCGGTAGCGACCCATCAACCTCGACCAGCAGGTCACGATTTCGATAAAAATCAATGACTGGCATTGTCTGGTCTTCGAATTTTTTCAGCCGGAGTTCTAAAGCTTTCTGGGTGTCGTCGGCCCGCTGACCACGCTCCTTTCGGTCCGCGGACAGCCCGTCGCGCCGCCAAACTTCATCCTCGGATATGTCTAACAAAATAACAGCCCTGATTGGATGTCTAGACTGTTCGGCGGCCTGGATGACGGCCACCTCTTCGCCATGCGAGCGGCCGACGGCGCTTAGAATAAGCGGCTTATCGGCAAAAGCCAGTCGCGACAAGTACGGTAAAACCAGCTTCAAATAAAAATCCGACGGTACGATACCACCGCTGTTGAGTATCTCTTCGACCTCTCTAGGGTCGTGGTGACTGCGCAGGATTTCGCCGCCAGAGACCACGAGGCCACCAAATATGCCAGCCAGTTTTTCGGCCTGAGTATCCTTGCCGGAAAACGGCCGGCCGAAAATATCAATCGAACCAGCACCGAGCCAGTCTTTTAGCATTTCTAACTGGTTACTCATTGATTTCATTATAGCAGTCCAAATCCGTTAGAACGCTTACGCTAAGGTGTATAATTTAAGGAGAAATTGAGCATTAAAATAAAAGTGAAAGCGGCGGGCCAATATGTATAAATACGTAAAGTTCCTGAAGGATGTATCAATCCGCGATGTTCCTGAAGTTGGCGGCAAGAACGCTTCACTTGGCGAGATGTACCAGCATTTGGTACCAAAGGGCGTCAATCTGCCGAATGGTTTCGCCACCACGGCCGCCAGTTATTACTATTTTCTGGACAAGGCTGGTATCAAGGACGACATCCAGAAGTTGTTAGCTGACCTGGATGTCAAAAACGTTCGAGAGTTACAGAAGCGCGGCGCCAAAATCCGCTCGCTGATTCTGCATGCCAAACTGCCTAAAGATTTTGAAGCCGAAATCCGCAAGGCTTACCACGAACTCAGCCAGCAGTGCGGCGTCGGTAAACTCGTCGTAGCTATCCGCTCGTCCGCCACGGCCGAAGATTTGCCAAACGCTTCATTCGCCGGACAGCAAGAGACCTACCTAAATATCAAAGGCGAACGCAATGTCTTGCGAGCTACCAAGAAATGCATCGCCTCGCTTTATACTGACCGCGCCATCGTTTACCGGGTCGAAAACCATTTCGACCACATGAAAGTCGCGCTGAGTGTCGGCATCCAGCAGATGGTAGCCGTTCACGCCAAAGCCGCCGGCATCATGTTCACCATCGACACTGAGTCCGGTTTCCGCAACGCTGTCATCATCAGCTCAATTTACGGGCTGGGCGAGAATATCGTCCAGGGCCGGGTCAATCCCGACGAGTTTATCGTCTTCAAGCCGACTCTAGCCATCCTTAAAAAACGCGTCGGCTCCAAAAAAATCAAAATGCTCTCGACGCGCGCTAATCACACTAAAAACATCGAGGTTCCCGAAGCAGAGCGCGCGAAATTCGCCATTACCGACGACCAAGCCAAAACTCTGGCCAAATGGGGCATCCTTATTGAGGAACATTATGGCCGACCGATGGATATTGAGTGGGCGCTCGACGAAGTCAATGGCAAGTTATACATCGTCCAGGCTCGCGGCGAAACCGTTGAGTCGCGACGCGACACCAGTGTTATCGAGCAGTATAAGCTGAAGGAAACCGGCACAGTCCTAGCCAAAGGCACGAGTGTTGGCGCTAAGATTGGCGCCGGCAACGCCAGCAAGATTATGAGCGTCAAGAACATCAATCTGTTCAAGGCCGGCGACGTGCTGGTAACCGATGCCACCGATCCTGATTGGGAGCCGATTATGAAGATCGCTAGCGCCATAGTCACCAACAAAGGCGGCCGGACCTGCCACGCCGCCATCGTCTCGCGCGAGCTGGGCATTCCGTGCGTTGTTGGCGCCGGTGATGCCACCCAGAAAATCGGCGACAACGAAGCGATTACCGTCAGCTGTATCCAGGAAGACGAAGGCCTGGTGTATAAGGGCAAGCTTAAGTTTGAGGTTGAGCGCACCAGCATCAAGAATCTCAAGCGCCCAAAGACCAAGATCATGATGAACGTCGGCTCGCCGGAATTCGCTTTCCAGTATTCCATGATTCCGAATGACGGCGTCGGTTTGGCGCGCGAGGAATTCATTATCAACGACGGCGTCAAAATTCACCCGCTGGCTCTGCTACATTTTGACAAGGTTAAGGATAAGGCGGCCCGCGAGCAAATTCTCCAGCTGACTGCCGGCTACAGCGATAAAACACAGTACTTTGTCGATAAGCTGGCCGAGGGCATCGGTATAATTGGCGCGGCCTTTTACCCCAAAGACGTCATTATCCGCTTTAGCGATTTTAAGACCAACGAATACGCCAACTTAATCGGCGGCGCCCAGTTCGAGCCGAAAGAGGACAATCCGATGATCGGCTGGCGCGGCGCCAGCCGCTATTATTCCGAAGGCTACCGCGACGCTTTCGTACTCGAGTGCAAAGCCTTTAGATATGCCCGCGACGAGCTAGGCCTGACCAACATCAAAGGCATGGTTCCTTTCTGCCGCGACCTGACCGAGGCCCAAAAAGTGCTGGATATCATGGCCAAACATGGCCTCAAGCGTGGCCAGAACGGTTTTGAAGCCTACGTCATGATAGAAATTCCGTCCAATGTCATTCTGGCGGATAAATTCGCCGAGCTGTTCGACGGCTTCTCTATCGGCAGTAACGATCTGACCCAGCTAACACTTGGCGTAGACCGCGATAATAGCGAAATTGCCCATATTTATGACGAGAATAACGAGGCCGTTGAAACACTCATCCGCCAAGTCATCAAGGTAGCCAAAGCCAAAAAGGTCAAAATCGGCCTGTGCGGCCAGGCGCCATCCGACTATCCGCAGTTCGCCCGTTTTCTGGCAGAAGCCGGCATCGATAGCATCTCACTATCACCCGATACCGTCGTCAAGACCACGATGGATATCGTAAAAACTGAGCAGAAATTAAAGCACCGCGCGAAAGCTTAAGCTAGTAAAGCGCCGCCGTCGACGACAATTTGTTCGCCCGTCATGTAGCTAGACATATCGCTGGCCAAAAAAAGTGCCACCATGCCGATTTCATCGGACTCACCCATACGGCCCATCGGAATTTTGGCCAAAAAGGTTTTAGTTAAAGCAGCCATCTGCTCGGCCGGAACACCCTGAGTACCAGCTGATGCGCCCGGTGTATTAACACCGCCAGGGGCGATAGCGTTAACCCAGATTTTATTAGGTGCCAGCTCCAGGGCCGCGTTTTTGGTAAAGCCCCAAACGCCGTGCTTGCTGGCGTCGTAGTGCGCTAAGCCGACTGCCGACGGATGAAGGGCGTCAATCGAACTGACGTTGATAATCTTGCCGCCGCCCTGGGCTTTCATTATCTCGGCGGCGTACTTGGTGCTCAGAAAAACGCCGCGCAGGTTGACCTGCAAGACTTTGTCGAATTGCTCAGAGGTCATCTGGGCTATCGGCACGTTAGGATAAATGCCGGCATTGTTGACCAAGATATCCAGCGAACCGAATTTTTCTTTGCAGTAGTTAATCATTTGCTGGATATCGGCTTCATTTGAAACGTCAGCCTTCAAAGCCTCGGCCTGCCAACCTTTTGCTACGAATTCGGCGGCCGTTTTCTGGGCGGTGGCTTCGTCCATATCAGCCACCAGAACTTTAGCCCCGGCTTCGGCCAGGCGATAGGCTATACCGTAGCCGATTCCCTTGGCGGCGCCGGTGACAATAGCGGCCTTACCTTTCAAGTCGAGCAGTTCAGATAAATTTTTCATGTTTTCTCCTTATCCTCATTTTACTCCCAATTAAAAACCATGCCGAGCCGCTTGTCGGGCTTTATCTATCTAACCTTGAAATTCAAACCAAGCTATTACAAAACTACTATTTGTGTTATGCTTAAGTTAAGCAAGTAGTCACTATCGACTCTCCGTTGTCTTAGGTTGTTTCCTCAAAAAAAACTTACTATCACTATCGGTCAGCAAATATTTCTGCGAGCGATATTAGTTAAAAGTAAGGAAAAACGTAATGGCAACTAAGATTTATGTAGGCGGTCTAGCCTACGAAACGACCGAAAAAGAACTTGAGGAGCTATTCGCTGCTCAGGGAACCGTCGTGAGTGTAGCTATCATCATGGACCGCGATACTAACCGTAGCAAAGGCTTCGGCTTCGTAGAGATGTCCAGTGCAGAAGAGGCCCAAAAGGCTATCACTAGCCTCAACGGCAAAGAGTTGGGCGGCCGTAAACTTATGGTCAACCAAGCTCGTCCAAAAGAAGAACGACCAGCTGGCGGCAGTTTCCGCCGATCGTTCTAAGACTGCTCTCTCAAACGTCAATTTAAGATCTCCGGCTACCAAGAAAGGCGTTTTAAATATGCCCAAAATCAATAAGCACATCGAAATTGTGCGTTCCAACGGCTACGGCCTCAGCTCACTGAGCCAAGCGTCATGCGACGCTATTTTCGGCGTGCTGAGCAAGCATTATGCTACCGTCGGGATCACGACCATCGATGACGTTTCAGATTTTGAGATTCTCGCCAAAAAGAGGCCAAATTTGGTTTTTTTGGGCATAAAATTCGTCCTTAAGAATCCGGACCTGGGCCTGCGCGATTCCGAAAAGATTTGGATATCCGATTATCTAGACAAGCTTGGCATAAACTACACGGGTTCTAGCCACGATGCCCAGGAACTTGGAGTCAACAAGCCGCTGGCGAAACAGCGGGTTCTTGATTCTGGTCTGGAAACTTCGAAGTTCTACGTAGCCCGTCAACATCAACCATCAGCGCGAACCGGCACTTCACTCGAGTTCCCTTTGTTTGTTAAGCCGGCTGGCCGCGGTAGTGGCGTCGGTGTCGATGACGATTCCGTCGTCCACAATCAAGAGCAACTTAAGTCTAAGGTTTATTCTATCGTTGCCAATTTACAGTCGGACGCGCTAATAGAAGAATACCTGTCCGGCCGTGAATTCAGCGTGGCTATACTTCAAGCTGAGCACTCTCCAAAACTTTTCGCCATGCCGCTGGAACTTATCGCCCAGCCCAACGAACGCGGGGAGCGGCTTTTGAGTTCTAGAATAAAGTCGTCTAATACCGAGCGGGTCGCTGAGATTACGGACATGGCCATCAAATCCGCCGTGTCGGAGTTGGCTATCAGCGCTTTCCGCGCTCTAGGCGCAAAAGATTATGGCCGCATAGATATTCGTATGAACGAGGCAGGCATCCCCCATTTCCTGGAAGCCAATCTCTTGCCCAATCTGGTCGAGAGTTACGGCTCCTTCCCTAAAGCCTGCGTCATGAATCTTGGCCTGAATTACGAATCCATGATTTTGCAAATCGTCAGGTTAGGTTTAAAACGCAGTGTGAGTCTTGGAGAAATCGTCGAGCCGATAGTCGCCATCCCTGCTCTGACGGCTTTCGAAACTGTCCTTGAATCCGTCTAAGTAGTTGAGTGTACGGATTGGGAACCTTCCGGGGTGTGTGGGCACGACTCTTGAGGAGAGCAACCGACGCCTTATCGGTCTGATTCTCCAAAGAGAGTCGGTGAAAAAGTAGCCTCGGCCGGATTGACTGACCTGTAGGAGCTTACACTGTTCCTACTCGAAATAAAATTATGCACGTCGGATCACTTCACTGGTCTACTGGTACTTGTGGGTGTAACGTTGCTTCTCAGGAACTTGTTGACGTTATATGCGGCTTTGGCGCCCTGCCCCGTGCTGGCCACTATATGCTTAAGGTCACCGCATAGATCGCCTGCTACAAATAGTCCTGGGATAGCTGAGCGCTGAAAAAAATCTGTCTGGAAGAAGCCGTTAGCACCCATCTTAAGTCCTAGCATCCTTAGGAGCTTATCGCTGGCCTTAACACCTATATAACAATAAATACCGTCCACTGGAATCTCTTTTACCCCATTATCCTGTAGCCGTAACGTCGCCGACTCAAGTTTTTTATGGCCGTTTAGTGATTCTATTGTGGCTCCTGTTATGACTTTGATCCCGAGTGCTCCAAATTGCTTAGTATGCTTTTCTTTGGCTTGCACAGCATCCTTTATCTCAACAATAGTGACACTCAATCCATTTTTAGCAAGATATATAGCCGCGGTGGCTCCGGAATTGCGGCTGCCTAACACGACAACTTTTTTATTGCCGGCTAAATACTTCCGGAAATCGTTGTATGCAAAATAATGGATGCAGTTTTTAAACTTGTCTGAGCCTTTGCAGCTGAGTTGCTTAGGCTCAGTTCCGGTGCAGATTATCGCTGCTTTAGTGCGATAAACAGCTCCCGTGGCAGTTCCTATTCTAAATTCACCATTTTTCGCTCGGGTGATGCTCTCAACTGCTGTATGCTCACGGTATTCTACGTTCATTTCACTAAGACTATCGATAAACATTTCTTTCAACTCTGTGCCACCCACCCTATTTATAAGTCCCGGCAACCCCTCTACCCTTCCCAGTAAGTTGATATGATTCTCCGGTATCCAGGCCAGAGTCTTAGCCTCAAGAATAATTGGATTGTTCCCGTCATATTTTGCGTATATCCCAGCGGCTATACCGGCCGGGCCGCCACCTACAACCACCACATTGTATTCATCAATTAGTTTCATTTTTGCGCTCTGATTATATAGGGATCGGATAATATCTCAAGGAAAGACTCGTTCTTGAAAAGCTCCTCAGCGGCGGCCGCAAGACTTCTCCGCTCCTTCTCGTCTGATGCTATATGCATGGTATTGATCGCTCCAAGAACCTCGGCCTTAGACCTCCTTACGGGGACCAGCATATATTCAACCTTTACAGAATTGAAACTGTACTTGTATAGGTCTGAGATTATGTTGACACCACCCAATACTCGGCTCTTATGAATATGGGTAAAGACATCAACCAGGCCGTTGCCGCTAGAGTATTCTTTATAAAAAAAGTGGCCGCCTGGCTTCAGCACGCGATCTACTTCTTTGACAGATATATTTCTAACACTCTTTGCCATAACGACGTCAAAAAATCCGACATTAAATTTAAGAGCTAGATTGTCCATTTTGCTTAGGTGCAATCGGTCGTGGTTTTGGCTCCTTGCTTCTTTGAGCATAGCCGCCGACAAATCAACACCGTAAATCTCTATTTTTGACTCAGTAGCTTCCAGCACTCTTTTTGCCAAGTAACCGTTGCCGGTACCCAGATCCAATACACGCGAACCATTAGGTAGTTTTTTAGTCACCCGAACAATATGCCCTACAAGCAAGTCGGTTGAGCCGTCGTGCCTCGGCTGCCTAGAAAAAAATAAATTGCGTTCCCTGGATCGAGCACTATCATAGAAGTCCTGGGTCATTTAACTCTCTCCGTTAATAAGTTGTTCAGCTCTTCGTCGGATGTAAAGTAATATATGGGCGATAGATCGTCGGCGAGTTCTTCTGGCAGCTCTTGAGACACACCACGCTTATCAATAAAAATCGATATTTTTTTGGAGTCATACCTTTTAAGGTATTTGGCTGAGCACATCTCTAACAAACTACCAGGAGAGTAGGACAGACAGACTGAGTATTCTGCAAGACCAATAAAGTGAGTATTCAAGTAATTCCATCCGGATCCGTCCTTGAGCTCATATGGGATGGCGCCAAGACGCTCCGAGTTGTTTAGGAGCCGGCGGTCCCGGCTATCTGGCAAGACCGCATAAATTGTCCCACCGAGTTTCTTAAAAGCCTGGGAAAAATCAACGTATGTTCCTCGGTCCGGAATAAAATAAAGGGCGTCGAAGTGTTTTCGGCAGACAGCCGCCACACCTTCAACCCAATCCTGGTACTCACTTACGACACCGAAGCGCTGCGGGTTATCGATCTCGCTAGCCGCAAGTATAGTAAAGGCTTTCTTCACCGTTACTTCCCGGACTTCGGCGCCGCAGTAGAACTTAGCTTCTGTATCACTTTATGGGCGTCTGAAAGGTCTTTACCCAGTGCAACTTCGCCGTGGTATTTCAAAATGAAAAACTTCTTCCCACTGCTAACCATTTCTTGTATAGGCTGTAGGGCTCCGTATTCACCATAAGGTATGTAATCGTCAGTACTATACTTATCATATTTACCGGAGTAGGTAATGGCCGGGCTATGACTATGCATTACAGCCCTGCTATCGGATATCTGGTACATCTTTATATGCAGAGGACTTTCTGAAGAGGGCGGCTTTTTCCCAACCCAGTAAACTCCCTCCTTTTCGTCAAAGGATTTGTGCAAGAGGGTCAGATCATCGGGCGTCAGTTTGGCAAGTTGAGAGCCAGCCGCTGATATAAGAATCCACTCATCATTTATTAGAGTACTATAACAGCCGTTGACAGAACTGTTGGTCCTATCGGCCTCCTGCTGTTTACCTGTTTTACTAAAATCTTTGTAAAACTTACCCACGGCATCGTTGCGTAGTGCTTCGAGCTCATCAGAAGAAAGTCTATGAGACGTAAATTTAGTTTTTGTAAAACTGCGGGTTATTACATCAAGAACTTTGTGCGGTGTTATCATAGTGACTTTATGCGGCGTTATATCGGGAAAAACGACCGTGATATTCCAGCTTTGCAAACGTTCTATGTAAGGTAAATTGAGTGGGTGATGCCAATATTCATTGTAGGCAGGAACAATGATAACTGGTTTCTTACGAGCAATTGCATCTTGGACTATAGAGGTAATGTAGTTGTCCGCAATGCCGTTGGCGATTTTTGACAAGGTGTTGAAGGTACACGGCATAACCACTAAGATATCCTCGTCAGGGAGCGATTTACTCTTATAGTCGTTCACCACCCTCTCAGCTAGCAGTGAAGCGAGTCCGGGTTTCTTATCTCTGCCAAAAAGTTCGGTAGCGTTTTCACTCCAGAACACAAAAACATTTGCTCCTTTTTCTCGCAGAGTATCGATGAAGTCCGGCATTACCTGGACTTTCTTGGCGGCGGTCATCACCACATAGATAGTCTTACCGCTGATACCTTCGGGCACGAAGCTCTCAATTACTGGGGCGTCTGCTGGAATTTTTCCCATAAATTTCTCTTTGTGAGTATGTGATAGGCCAAGGCAGAAGCTACTACGGCCACGGTCAGGAAACTTGTTTCCGGCTGGGTAGGAATCGAAACATTAACATCCATTTGCTCTTTGTCGTCATTGGAAAGACCATTAGCGCCGCCAATGACTACAATGTCGTCGGTCAACCAGTCAAACGCAAAGGGATTCTCTCCGCCTTTTACCACCGTCCCCACGAGCCTGGAGCCGGGATTATTAGCCTTTAGATCCCGTACGGTGTCGTAACGATTTGTTATGATATCGCCGATACTCCCGGGTTCGACGTTCCAGGACGATAACTTAGAAGTTACTTTCTGGTGGTCTAGGGGTAACGTAGAACCCACCAAATCAACTTCTACGTGACCAGTCGCTATGGCGATTTGCGCGACCGCTGATAGGTCAATTGGTTTATTTAGGTGCACTAATGCCAGCCGCACCGGCGGGACTAAATAAAGCTTGTCGTCCTTATCTCTCGGCTCATTCTCTGGTGTTGCTCTCATATATTTATACCTTTTAACTCTTCAATTTACTCTGTTTATCTAGGTCTAACAAGAAATCATCCGATTTAATTATATGCGCCCCTGACACTTCCAGTCTATCGAGAGAGGACTGATGACACTCCTTGTACTTGTACGCGGCTGTGGCTGCACAGTCGCTAACGATAGTTACATCTAGGCCTTTTTTTAACAAACCCTCGGCCGTAGCCATGACGCAGTTGTCTGTAGTGAAGCCGCATAGCACGAAATTACTGATTTTGGGGAATGCCGATATGAGATTATCTGAACCGTCATGCTCAAATTTCTCAACTATATCGGAGCCGCTGGGGAGCTTGACGGCAAGCTGCCAGCCAAAAGAGCTCTTGATAGCTAGCCGGTTCATTGGAGCTTCGTCTGAAAATTGATTGGCTAAGTAGCTGGACTGAAGTGCTACGACATTAATTTTATGTTTAGCGGACTGTGTCAAAAGTCGTTTAATTGCCTTTAGAGCTTCAGATATGGGTTGCAGGTCATCCTTATGCTGCTCCATGCTTGCCCTGTCGTAATAGGCACAGCCTTTTTGCGGCAGACAGAAATCATTCTGAGCATCAATGACAACGAGCCTCTTACTGTCGCGATATGATATTGTTTTGCCCAATCTTAACGTCTTCATTGCGGCCACATCCCACCAGGCTTAGAGGCTTTGACTATCAAAGTGCCCGGTACTCGCGACAAGTGCTCATAACTGTATGGGTCCTCTTTCGAGTTAGTGCCGTACTGCGACTTAACTCCGAAACGTGTATTGTGATCGACCGGAACGGGCTCCGGCTCTAGCACTGCTTCAATCCTTAGTCCGGAAGAGATAACGGCACCTATATAGTCAGCGATTGTCTTGTAATTACAGCTTAGCTCAGGAGCAACTCCGACCTCGGGGAACCTATACTGCCAAGTCTTAGTACTTCTATCGAAGTAATTATCTAATACGAACTGGTCATTATCGTCCCAGCTTCCGCGCGTCCTGACAGGATGATCTACGCTGAAGACAAAATCGGCATTAGGCTTCAAAAGCCTGGACACCCCGTTTGTCACCCTCGACAGCTCGCCGACGTCATAGCAGTACTGCAAAGCATAAACAGATAGCGCCAGATCAAATGAGTTTTCATCGAAGTCTGATAGATCACCAAAGCTATGGCGAACAAAATCAACCGCTACCGTCTCTAACGCCGCTATAGAACGGCCATGTTCAAGCTGTCTGTCTGAAATATCAATAGCGGTGCAGATAGCACCGTTTTTCGCCAGATAAATTGAGTTTTGACCAGCGCCAGCCCCAAGTTCAATTACTTTTTTGCCACTCACGTCGCCCAGTAGGTGAAGTTGTTCTTCAGTTGGACACAGCGGGCCGTAGTGAACTTGAGAAGTACCTATTTGGTACCTGTCCTGGTATGCATCCGATATTTCGTTCCACCCGGATCTCATATTCGATTTTGGACCACTTGTCACACTGACTCCATCTCGATGATATTAAGGACACGACTGGGCTTAAATCAGATCGTCAATTCTCGATTAAACATGATTATACAAAGCTTTAGCTAATTTGTCAATATGTGGTGGACGGACGCTTGAGTTGATTGACTATGTCGGTCTAGTATGAAGTCAAGAAGCCAACATACTTTCACCTGCACCATCTTGGAGCCATAGCCTAAGTCCGTAAAAGGAGACAGTAAGGGGTTCTTTATCTATTCGACCGTAGGCATATTTTGCAGCTTATTTCGCATATCCTCAAGATACCAATTTAGGACAACGCTAGCCTTTAGATCCAATGCGGGAGCTATTCTAGGAAGAGTCTTCGCGCCTGGAAGTCTTTGGCCTCTTTCAATCAGTGTGATATAGCTTCTAGACACTCCACACTTTTCTGCGAGCTCCTGTGTAGTTAAACCATTCCTTTTTCTTGCGGCATTAATCCTTTTTCCAAACTGCATCAGCTACTTACTATAGCAAAAGATTGTCATTGAATCAAAACTATATTTTAAGCGAGCATTAACATGATCTGCCTCTGTAAGTTGACAAATCTGTAACGATAATAGATTCTTAAAGCATAAGCGCCTACGCTAACGGAGGACGGATATGTCCTAGTTACCGCTAGCAACTGGCAGGGTGGGTGGACGGTGTGTGAAACAATTCAGATACTTCGAACTGCGTATAGACTGAGGCGCAATGAGCAGAAGAGCGATAGCTCAGGGCGTCAGGCTGTCCCTTCTTACAGCGGCACCTGCACAGACTATTATATTTACATTTCTGACCATTCTAGGTTATGGGCCAAGTAAGTATTTCCCCGACAAGACTATTGCTCTACCTCGTTTGCTGGATTCTTGTTGTTGAGCTCGCCATTATGTTTGCTCTGCAGTACCTGTTTTCGCTGTCCCAAACCTCAGAGAATTTTATCGACGCTATTTCACTGACTGCAATTACTTGGCCGGCTGTTTATTTTTTCGTGCTTAAACCACTAAGACTGGAGTTGCGCGAAAATACCGTGAATGAGTCGCTGTTAAGAGAGAGCGAAGAAAGGTTTCGCCTGCTCTTTGACAGTTCACCAGTTGGCGCCGTTCTATCGACCGTGGAGGGCGAGATAATTGCCGTGAACAAAATGCTGGTTAAGCTCTTCGGCTACCCCGAGCCGGAACTCAAAAAAACTAATACCATCGATCTATATACTGATCCTGGAGAAAGAAAAAGGCTACTCAATCTTCTGCTCAAAGAAGGCAAGGCGAGCAACTTTAAAACCATTTTGAAGCGAAGAAATGGCAGTTCATTTGATGCTGCAATAAACTCCTCGTTCGTTTCGTATCACAATTCTAAGATGATCCTGTCGACTGTTGAAGATACCACAAAGCAAATGGAGATTGATAAAGCCAAGGACGAATTCGTCTCACTAGCCTCTCACCAACTTCGCACACCCCTTGGAATTACCAAATGGTATCTTGAGGCTATCCAAAAAGAGCCTTATATTAAAAACGCCTCTAAAACGGTCTCTGACTACTTGAATGAGTTATACAAAGACAACGAGAGAGTAATTTTATTGGTTGGCGATCTACTATCGGTATCACACATCAATCAGGGCCATATCAAAGACAATCCTCAGCGAACTAACATCGTTCAGCTAGTGCAAGATGCCGTTAAGGGAATGCGGGTTTTAGCCGGTAAGAAAAATATAAAGCTCGATTTAGTTGTTAAGCCCGATAACCTGCCCATTATATTCATAGACCCGCTTCGGCTTCATGAGGTCATACAAAACTTGGTCGCGAATGCCGTTGAGTACAACAACCCTAATGGCAGAGTGAAGATTACGATTGACCAAAAAACTGATAACGCGCTTCTGATTAGCGTTGAGGATACGGGAATTGGTATATCGGCCGAGGACCAGAAAAAGCTTTTCACTAAATTTTTCCGCTCGGCGAAAGGCGTGGCCAACAACGCAGAAGGATCTGGCCTGGGACTATATCTGGTTAAATCATATATCGAGGGGTGGGGTGGAAAGATATCCGTAGCAAGTAAAGAGGGGGTTGGTTCTAAGTTCACAATGACAATGCCGTTTAATATTATGGAAGTTAAAGAAAGTGTATAGATATGAAAAAAATTCTAATTATCGAAGATGAGCTGGCCTACGTAAGGGTTCTGCGTGATAGCTTAGGGCCGACTTACGAGGTTTCAGACGCCCAAGATGGGGAAGCGGGGCTGGCTATGGCAATAAAAGAGAAACCCGACCTCATTTTGCTCGACATCAGAATGCCAAAAATGGATGGGATGACGGTGCTTAGAGAAATTCGCAAGGATGCCTATGGGAAAACAGCCAAAGTCATTCTTCTGACTAATCTGGAAGCTAATGATGATATCGTTGCGCAGGTTACAAAAGATTTACCAACCTACTATTTCGTGAAGAGCGATGTGAAACTTAATGATCTGCTGAGGAAAATCCAAGAGCTGATACCAGCCTGAAAGAAGCGAATATACTCCAGGCGAGGTAGTGATATACTAAAATTGTTACAAATTTGTAACGTACAGGCTCTGTATGAATAGTCTTTCCAAGGATGAAGCTGCCAGACGCCTTGGACTTTCAGTCGAAGACATAGAAAAACTGGTTAGCCAAGGCATATTAAAACCACAAAAACAAAAAGAGGGGTTATTTTTCCTATCAAAAGATATCGAACGAATATCCCTAAACAACAACCCGACTATCTCCGAGGAAGCGGCGCAGATCGGCATACAGATCCAGCGAGAGATAGTATCTTCGGTGACGGGCTTGCAGAGATTGCGCAAAAGAATCGTTATCATATCTGTTTCGGTACTTTCGTTTGTCTTTTTATCAACTGTGGTTGTGGCCGCCCTGTTCCGGCTCTACCCTGAGAAAACTTCAGATTTTTTTGGCTATTATTACCGCCTCAACGCCCCTAAGCAGTCAAATATCTTCTTGGCGAGCGCAACAGACTCAAAAGCCCTAACTACAGCAACGGCACAACAAGTATCGTCTAACAAAACTTCCGTTTTGGCGGATTTGCTAAAACCGATAGCCGCCACTTCCTTGGTGGCAGTCAAAGCCATTGACGCCCCACAGTATCAGCAAATCGTGACGAGTCCGTCATCAGCCACTGGCTTACCTGGTGCGACCGGCTCTCAAGGTCCGGCCGGTCCCGCTGGAACCAACGGCGTGAATGGCTTAGTAGGATTGCAGGGAGTTCAAGGAGACATAGGTCCTGCTGGCCCGCAAGGCCTACAAGGTACTCAGGGCCCAATTGGCTTGACTGGCACCACGGGTGTCCAGGGCGATATTGGTCTGACTGGTCCAACTGGAGCCCAAGGACCAATCGGTTTAACAGGTGCTACGGGCGCCCAAGGTATACAAGGCCTGCAAGGCGATACCGGATTACAGGGCCTACAGGGTGTCACTGGACCACAAGGCATTCAAGGAGATCAAGGCCCTATCGGTCTGACTGGAGCAACCGGTCCGCAAGGAGCTCAAGGCCCTATTGGATTGACCGGAGCGGCAGGCGCCATCGGAGCTCAGGGACCACAGGGTATACAAGGAATTATTGGCTTAACTGGCGCCACTGGTACTACGGGTGATACAGGCGCGACCGGTGCCACTGGTGCACAGGGACCCATTGGACTGACCGGAGCAACTGGACCTCAGGGTCCTCAAGGACCTATTGGATTGACTGGGGCCACCGGTGCGACAGGCACCACTGGTGCACAGGGATCACAGGGTATTCAAGGACCAATTGGTTTAACGGGCTCGACTGGTGCCACAGGCGCCCAGGGCTTGCAGGGTGCGACTGGCTTGACTGGACCGCAGGGCTTACAGGGTATTCAGGGCCCAATTGGCCTAACTGGTCCGCAAGGAACCACTGGCTTAACCGGTGCCACAGGCGCCCAGGGCCTGCAGGGCGCGACTGGTCTGACTGGCCCACAAGGCCTACAAGGTATTCAGGGCCCAATTGGCCTAACTGGTGCACAGGGTATCCAGGGCCTTACTGGCGCTACCGGTTCACAAGGGCCTCAGGGCTTACAGGGACCCATTGGACTGACCGGAGCAACTGGACCGCAAGGCCCCCAAGGTATACAGGGAGCTACTGGTCCAGTTGGACCCAGCGGGTCAACCCTAGTAATCGGTACGCCGGTGGTTTCGGTTGCTAACGCCGCCGCCAATGTCCAAGTTACAGGCACGGCCACTTGTGCGGTTGGTAAATTGCTCCTTGGTGGTGGTGCACTAACAACCACTACCTCCGCTAGTGTTGACAGGGTGCTACTCAGCGCTTCATACCCAAGCAGTACGACGACCTGGACCGCTACAGCTACTGTGCAGGCGGCTTTGGGCGCTGGCCGAACTATGACCGTTACGGCTTATGCGCTTTGCAGTCAATAACAAGGGTAGAGCCAGTCTGCCAAAGAAATGAGATAATTAGACTATGATAAAGCCCAAACGAAAACAAAACATTAGTAATAAACTCAAGGAACGACTGAAGCTAAAAACCAACTTAAGATTAACCTCAGCTGTAATATTTTTAGTGGCGGTTGTGGGAGTCGGGTTATGCTTACTATTGTTGCCTCAACTCAAATCACATAAAGCGGTAGACTCTGCTAGTGCATCATTTGGCTGGAAATTTCCGGTAGCCAAATTCCCGTCAGTTGGGTCAACTAAAGGCCAGGTTGCGTATTCCAGCATCCGGACTCCCGGTGGTGCGCCCCAAGGACTTCCTGTTCGCCTTGTGATTCCAGCCATTGGTGTGGATTCGGCAATCGAAGACGCAGTTATTACGCCTGATGGCGTAATGGACGTGCCATCAAATTCTGTAAATGTGGCCTGGTTTTCCCTTGGACCTCACCCCGGCCAGGAAGGAAGTGCTGTTATCGGTGGGCACTTCGGTATCAAGAATGGGGTGCCTTTCGTTTTCTATGACTTAGACAAACTTCGTATCGGCGACCAGGTATATATTGTCAATGACCGAGACGAGACCATTCCATTTATAGTCCAGTCAGTCAAATCATTTGATAGAAACGCCGACGCCACGACTGTTTTTACATCTTCGGACGGACTTGCTCATCTAAACCTAATCACCTGTGAAGGGATTTGGAATCAATCTAATGGTAGCTACCCTCAGCGTCTAGTAGTGTTCACAGATGAAGAAGTGCCCTTGTGAATGCCCGGCTGGGCATACCGGTCTGTAACCCTTCAAGCTAAGTTTCATGAATTCTAGCCTAGCATCTAAAAATGAGACACTATAAACGGAATCGCTCTTACTTCTTGGTTTTGGTTTTCCCCATCATCATCCACATTCCCCAGAGGCAGTAGAGTGCGGCTAGGCCCACGATGGCGTAGATGACGCGCGATAGTCCCGTGCTAAAAATCTTTTCCACCAAATTATACTTAAAAAAACCGATCAAGCCCCAGTTAATACCGCCAATTAATAGTACTATCCAAGCTAATTTACCGAGTGGCTTTGCGTCCATTTTTCACGTTCCTTTGTTACAAAAACTTAAGTTGTTAATGCCATAAGCATAATCATAATCAACGAAGATGTCCAACAGCATTTTGGCTGGGGAGGAGGGATTTCGACTCACAAATATTTTTCTGCTGAAAAATTTCTCGAGCCCTCCTCACCGCCGTCGCGGCTCCGGCCTTGCAAATTGCCACTAGGCAATTTTTACCCCGAACCAGAGACCAGAACCCAGTGCCTTGCCACTTGGCCATTCTTTGATCGCAGCGAGCTTGAAGGATTGTGTTCGATCCTTATGGCAAAGTGCTCGGAATATAAAAATGCAATATTATAGGACCCGTAAAACTATTAGCAGTGACCGTGAGCCTGGAGTTGGGGTCGAAGGGCTGGGCAGTATAGCCTGGCGAGCTATACGTGAGCTTATAAATACCCGAGGGCAGTAGCATATTGTACCGGTCAGGCCCAGTGGGGTTAAACGATTTGATAGAGTAATTACAGATCTCGCCGGCCGGGCATTGGGGCGTAGCATACACGAAATATGGGTATGGAAACTGGAGGTCATATTTAGGACAAATTGCACCCGGAGCACAGTAGGGTACGAAGACTGGCTCCACCGTTATACCACTACCGATTGTCTGTAGCTCAGATACAGTGGGCGGCGCCGAGGGAGAGGTCACCGATATAGATGGGCCGGACGAAATCGCAGGCTTGGGGCTAGAACCTGTGCCCTGCTGGCTGGATGAGGAAGAATTTGTTGGTGCAGTTCCGCTCTGCGGCGCTAAGCCTGATCCAATGGCACTAAGCTTCTGAGCTATTTGTGATGCGGTAGTTGAGTTGGCGACGGGAGTATTTGTTTTGACTGCGCGCCAAACGTATATACCAATTGCCCCTATAATCGCTACAGTCGCGGAGATCGCAACTAGCTCAATCAGCATGAACCCTTTTTGTTTTGTTCTCATAATTTAAATATAGCTGATTCTTGTGGATACACAAACAGTTCTGCCAGAAGAGCTAGGGGTGGTGTACTTGCAGTCTATCGGGTAACTTTTATCTTATAGTCTGCTCGCAGGCGCCGACGACAGCCAATTCCAGCGTGGCTGAGCATCCAGGTCTAGTACGCGCCCAAGTTTATATAACGCTCGATCGCTAGTTAATTTGAATATTCGGCGGCTTGCCACTAGCAGTAATGATAGCGGCCGTGCCTCGTATTGTTGCACTTCCCCGAATGGTGCCTTTTTCAATTGATCCGGCCAGCATATCCTCCTTATATTTCTCTAATATGCTGCCAATATCATTGGCCGCGACATAGACAGTGCCTTTGTATTCCACTAAGCCAGCTGTAATGTATTCCTTCATTTTGTTAATTGAGATATCAATTTTTTGTTCTTTGGAAATGGCTTCAGGAAATTCCTCGTATCGCTGTCCGTTTATATGGCTATGATAGACATCGTGTCCGGGTGGGCTTTGATCGAACTTAACGATAGGCTCTTTGTCTAACTCATGGACGATCATTACCACGATATCATCGTCTTCCTCGTAACCTCTTAAAATAAAACCCTGGTTCAGGGTGTCCATAAACTTCCACTGTCTTCTTTCGTTCACCGTGTGATTATACCAAAAAGACTCTCAAGGAAGTCCTAGATAGTGCTTATACCGTGACTCAGCATTACAGTATTGGACCTTTTCAGATTTTGTTCGAAGCCGAATATTTATAGGTGCTACATTTTATGGACTCAAAAAATGTACGATCACTAAAATTACTATGCCTAATATTATCAATATAAGCTTTCTATAGAATTCAGCAGCATTATTTAGATTGTTAATTTTTTGCGAATTCATATAGGTATTAAACGATTTTTGGATTTTTTTCTTATCTTTTAAATCAAGCCCCTTAAGTTTTTGACTAGTCAGGACTCCAGTATAAAGAATTTTTGAATAGTACTCAGGAAATGCTTGTTTTCTCAACATGGGGCCGTAAGGCCCTGCAACATCAAGATCTTTATTTATGCCTTTTTCATGGACGCTCTCACGTGCCTGTGCTGCAGCTTTATAAATTTCACTGTTCAGATTTTTAACCCACATTCTTTCGGCTCTGCCAATAACAAAGTAGCGTCTCGTTAACCAATTTTCAATAATTTCAAATATTTTATCCATAAGACGACTTATCAGTTATTACTGAGATTACTTTAATACGCTATCTTCCTCTATACAACCACTCTCGGACTTTGCACACGCTAATCCGCTCTCCACGCACCACCCTAGACAAATACTCACATTCGTGTGATATGAACATGTCGGTCAAGAACGTCGGTCGCTTTTTGAGTGCTTTTCGAGCATAACAAAAAGTGGTTTATGGTTTGTATAAATATGGCCAGCAATATCAACCGTAATTAATATAATTCCCGGAACAAACAATAATAAATACCAGGCCGAGAAGACTGCACTAAGCACTATCCCGACAACCAAAAGAATCACGCCCCAGAATGACTTATGAACGTGGTAGCTAAAAACTACTAACCAGTGGCCTTCGGGAGTATCAAGTAAATTTTTGATGAACCATTTTTTCATTTATTTCGCTCTCTTGGCTGGGATGGTAGGATTCGAACCTACGATCCTGGGACCAGAACCCAGTGCCTTACCGCTTGGCCACATCCCAATAATTACCCCTGTTAGTATAGCTTCAGTGGCGTAAATTAACAACGCTCGCTATACTTAGGTTAAGATGATTCGTTCCCAGGTAGAACGCAACGAAGTAGTTCACGCGCAGATAGCCTTGATCGTGGCAATCGCCCTCGAGCTTTTTCTAGACAAGACTTTGGTCGTCGGACCGAAGTTTCTCATCGCCGGCTTGGAACTTCTGTTGGTCTTCGGCATCGGCTTAACTGAGCCACACCGCGAGACCCGTATCAGCCGCGCCCGCCGCGATGTTTCGCTGGCTTTGATAGCCCTCATTTCCCTGGCTAACGCCACATCGATGGCCCTCGTAGCTAGAGACCTAATCAGCGGCTCGGCTGTCGCCGGCAAGACCTTGCTAGCTAGCGCCGGAGCAATCTTCATCACCAATATTATTATGTTCAGCTTGTGGTATTGGGAGCTGGATAGCCCTGGCCTAACCGGCATACGTAAACACGATAGCCGGCCAAAGTTCGACTTCCCGCAGATGGAATCGATCCTGCCCGAAAATAAGGGCTGGGAGCCGACCTACACTGACTATCTATATTTATCGGTTACCAATGCCTCGGCTTTTAGCCCGACCGATACCATGCCGTTAACTCATAGCGCTAAAGCGCTGATGAGCCTGCAGGCTCTGGTTTCACTAGTCGCCGTCGTTCTGGTAACCGCCCGCGCCGTAAACATTCTCGGATAATACTTAACTAGCCGAGTATTTTCTACTTGGTGAGCATGCCGTAGTACTTTTCGACTTGGTTCCAGTTGACAACATTCCAAAATGCATCGACATAATCCGGACGCTTATTTTGATATTTCAGGTAATACGCATGTTCCCAGACATCCAAACCAAGTAGCGGCGCGTGATTCTTATCTTCCATAACCGTACTGTCTTGATTCGGAGTACTGCAGATATGCAGTTTGCCGTCCTGGTGACACAACCACGCCCAACCACTACCGAAACGGCCCAGCGCGGCTTCTTTAAACTTGCCTTTAAAATCTTCGTAGCTACCGAACTCTTTTTTGATGGCTTCCGCCAGCTCGCCCTTTGGTTCGCCGCCGCCATCTGGTGACATAATTGTCCAGAAGAAACTGTGGTTAGCATGGCCGCCGCCGTTATTGCGCACGGCTGTCCGGATATCTTCCGGAACTTTATCCAAATCGGTAATCAGCTCCACGATATCCAGCTTGGCTAAATCATCATGGCCTTTCAACGCGGCGTTCAGCTTTTCGACATATGCAGCATGATGTTTGTCATGGTGAATTTCCATGGTTTTAGCGTCAATGTGCGGCTCCAACGCGTCGAAACCGTACGGTAGATCTGGTAATGTGAACATAATTTTACCCTCGCTTAGATTCTTTTTTACGCCACTGCTCGATTTCAGCGTGATTGCCCGATAATAACACGTCAGGTACTTTAAGTCCGCGAAATTCTTCAGGCCTTGTGTAGTGAGGGTGTTCAATCTCGCCAGTGGCGCTGAAACTTTCCTTTTCTGCTGATGTCTCTCCACCAAGAACACCTGGGACCAGCCTGGTCACGGCATCGGCTACAATCATTGCCGGCAGTTCGCCGCCTGTTAGTATGAAGTTGCCGACAGAGATTTGTTTATCAACGATAGTTGTAATTCGCTCGTCATAACCTTCATAGCGTCCGCAAATGATAACCAAGCCGGCTTCGGTGGCCGCGAACTCTCGGGCCATCTCCTGACTGAACAGTTCGCCGCGAGGAGTCATTAATAAAACCTGGGCGTCTGGATCAGTCTTCTTTGCCTGCTCTACAGCTTCGAATAATGGTTCTGGCCGTAGGACCATGCCATCGCCACCGCCGTAAGGAGTATCGTCAACCTGCTTGCGCGGGCCAATGCCATAGTCGCGCAGATTGACTAGTTTATATTCGACCAGCTTTTCCTTCTGGGCTTTCCAAAGCATAGAGGAATTCAGCACGCCCTCAAACATCTCCGGAAACAGAGTAATTATTTGAATTGTCATTAATCTATTCCCCAGAATTTCTTAATCTCGACCTTGTCTGGACCATAAAATTTTAAATTCAACATGTCCCTCAAGTCACTTACGGTGTGGCCAATGCCAAATGCAATTAGCATAACCGCCCAATTATGTTTGTAGAATATAGCGCCGACAATTATCGCCAAAACACCGTAAATCCAGTGATCCGGGGTGTTCAGATGACCCCCAAGAATATGACCGATTCTGCCAATGGCAAAGCCGGCAAAAGCGACTGTTAGAAATATCAAAACTTCCATTTACACGTCTAGGTCGTCGAGGTCGGCCAGCTCAGCGCGAGTACGCTCGGCCAGAGTCTGACGGCCTGATTCGTGGTCAGAGGAGTCGTCATTTGCGGCACGGCCAACATCTTCCGGCTCGCCCTCTTCGGAAACTTCCGCAGGAGTTTCGGCTGGGGCTTCTTCCTCGGCTGGAGTTTCTTCCTCGGCCGGAGCCTCAGCTTCGGTTTCGGGCTCGTCAACAGTTTGATCGCCCACAGGCTGGTCGTCCGCTGGAGTGTCGCTAGCAATAGGCTCATCAGCCACCGGCTGTGACTCGTCGTCGCGGTGACGCGGAGGCGGAAAACCGTTATCGATGATTTTCAGGTTGTAGCGGGCATCGTTCTTAGTGCCTAGAGCACGTAGCAAAGTCCGCAGGCTTTGGGCAGTAGCGCCCCGCTTGCCGATAACCCGGCCAAGGTCTTCCGGGTCAACGGTCAATTCTAAAAGGACGCCTTTTTCGTCAATCCGGCGTTCTATTTTAACGGCGTCAGGCTTGCTGACAAGTGATTTTACTATGTATTCAATAAATTGCTGATCAATAGTTGCGGCCACAGGGGTCTCTCCTTCAGTTAGGTTCGCTTCTAATTATATATAGTTTCGCGCCAGGAAGCGCTGTGTTTTTTTACGGATTCGCGCTTCTTTCGTCTAGGCTGATTCTGCGGGCGGCTCGTCGGCTTCGGTTGGAGCTTCTGACTCAGCAGCCGGTGTCTCAGCTTGAACTTCTGGCTCGGCGGCTTCCGCCGGTTCGGCCACAGGGGCTTCTTCGACCAAAGCGGGCACTTCAGCAGGGGCTTCTTCTGTTGGCACCTCGGGGGCCTGGGGCTCCTCGGCTGGAGCTTCTTCGCCTTCCGCGACTGGCTCAGCTGGAGCTGGAGCTGGCGCTGGCTCGCCTGCCGGACGGGTACTGCGGCGCTTCTCAGGATTGCGCACTGTCCGTTTCTTAGGCGGCGCCAATTTTACCCAAGAGGGCAGTTTTATACCTTCGGATTTCAAAATCTTGGCAACCCTGTCAGACGGCTGGGCGCCACTGGTCAGATAACGCTCAGCTGTCGCTTTATCCAGGCTGACGGTCTTGGTGTGCGGATCATAACTACCAAGATACGCCACGACTTTACCGCGCGTTGGGTGAAAACGACGATCCTGAACCACGACCCGATACTGGGCATGGCCAGACCGGCCAGTACGTTTAAGTCTGATTACTAACATTGACTTTCGCTATTCTACAGATAACAACTCCTTTCGTCAAGGTGTCGCTATCTGTAATCCTTCATGGCCGCTTGGGCGGCGGCAACTTGGGCGGCCTGTTTGCTTGGTCCGGTTCCCTCGCCTTTGAGCTGGTCGTCAACGA
>Ga0265338_10001654_pt1 | contig 35526 bp, 35 predicted proteins | sample 42126metaG_FD_193579 | JGI IMG/M metagenome (GOLD analysis project Ga0265338, IMG submission 193579) | Rhizosphere microbial communities from Carex aquatilis grown in University of Washington, Seatle, WA, United States - 4-21-26 metaG | ecosystem: Host-associated > Plants > Roots > Rhizosphere...
AAGCTCCACCACTTCGACGAGGGCAAAGCCGGGATGACGTATTGCGGCGGCGATCGTCTCGCTCAAGTCTTTTTCGGTCGCCAAACCGCGCGCAACAAATTCCGCACCGCAATCCAGCATGATCCGACATATATCAAGCGGCGGGACAATGTTCCCCCTCGGCGTCGTCTGTGTGACAAATTCGTATGGAGAAAAAGCCGAGTTTTGACCACCGGTCATCCCAAACAGGAAATTATTGCAGAGCACAACAGTAATGTTGACGTTCATCAACGCTGCATTAACAAGGTGCTGCAATCCAATCATCGCCCCTCCATCACCTATCAGCACGAGGGTATTCAGATGATTGTCACCCAAGAGGGAGTCGGCAACTTCAATCCCAGTTGCGAATGCAGATGAACGGCCGTGCGTTGTGTGAACCGTGTGGATGGAACTGAACAAGGAATCAGCGAGACCGACGCAGCCGATGTCGGTGACGAGACAAACTTTCGACGGGGATAACTGCAAATCCACCAGAGACCTGTCCAATGCACGGATGGTGAGCGAGTGGCCGCAGCCTTTGCAGAAAGGCATGGTGCAATGCTCGACAAGATATGTTGCGGTGTCAGGCAAGAGCGTCCTCAATTTCTTTGGGAGTTATCATAGAACCGACTTTGTTGATGCCCAACACCTCTTTTCCTTTCATCAGATATTCAATTCTGCTCCGGTACAACCCGCCAAAATTTTCTTCCGCAACAAAAACCTTCGAGATCCCGGTCAGCGCTTCTCTTATCTTTTTCTCCGGTACCGGAAAGAGGCTTTGTATACTTAAAACTGAGGCCTTCCGCCCCTTCTTCCTGCAATTCCTGACAGCCTCTCGTGCGGCACGGGCAGTGATTCCATAACTGATCACAAGCGAATCTGATCCTTCCTGGCCGTCAAGTTTCACAAGTGCCAGTTCGTCTCTCCGGGAAATGATCTTTTCTTCGAGATGGTGCAAGACCTCAATCGTCTCTGTATCATTCTTCTTTAACACGCCATCTTTGTTATGCGCAGATCCGGTGGCAGTAACCTTCAGCTCGCCTCCAACGGTGATGAAGGGGGGCACATCGGAGGGATCGACAAAGTCGTACATTTTTGAGTTTCCAGATGGCGGATTTTCAATGCGATCGGGGCACGGGTCACTTTTCAGGTTGGCAAAATCGACAGCCTCGCTCGTCATCCCGACTTCCTTATCGCTCAACACTATCACGGGCGTTCGGAGCTTCTCGGACCATGCGAACGCGCGCACCGTCAGCTCATAACACTCGGCGGCAGTGCTCGGGCAGAGGATTGGAATAGTATATCCGCCGCTGGTGAAGAACTCAGCCAATAAGACGTCTCCTTGCGCACCTTGCGTCGCGCCCCCTGTGCTGGGACCAAGGCGTTGCACCAAGGCGATGACAAGTGGCGTCTCGGTCATCAAAGCGTATTGTGCTGTCTCTATCATAAGCGCCCAGCCCGGTCCCGAGGTCGCCGTCATCGACTTGAAGCCTCTCATTGAAGCGCCAACGCAGTATGCAAGAGCTGAGATTTCATCGGGGGCGCTGATTGCCACGTCACCGCGGCTCTGGAGCAAATCGATCATCGTCTTATAGATGCCCGATGCCGGCGTGATCGGATATCCGGCAAAAAATCGGCAACCCGCCTCTACGGCCCCATAGGCGATCATCTGATTGCCGCTGCACAACTTCACCCGCGGCTCACTGATTGAGTTCATGCGCTCTCGATTCAGAAGCTACCGATTCTCCTTCAAAATCGGAATTCAAAATGGAAATCGGCCTGTGCGGTTTCACCGTTAACACCGGTGCCGGCGACAGTCTCATGACTTTTTCGGCGACGCTTCCCATCATCAGATGATTTAATCCTGTTCTGCCATGCGTCGCAATCACGATGAGATCGATCTCTTCCTGATTTGCGTAGTCAATAATTTCTTTGTAAGGCTGGCCGATCCTCACATGGCAAATAAGCTTCGTATGCTGGGGAAGCCAACGGGCAACGAACTTTTCCAAACGATCTTCGAGATCGCTTCTTTTCAATCTATCTGTTCCATTCGGAACTTCTGAGCTGGAATCGGAGGCCGGAAACGGCATCTCTTTCACCACATGAAGGACATGAAGATGAGCATTGTACATGATGGCAAAAGTCGCCGCGTGCTCAAATGCAGCGGCAGAACATTCGGAGAAATCCGTTGGGACAAGTATATTTCGAACGACAAAAATAGTGCACCTCCCTCAGTTGTTTAGGTCAATTACCAGATTAGGGCGCAAGGCTCGTGCCAGTCTCCGGCTGAGGCTTTTGGCGAAAACTGATATTTGATCGCTTAAACGGCATTAACTGCCTGGCCAGACCTGAGCCGCATCCTCGCATCTCTCTAACTTCTCAAAACTGGAAAAAGCGATTTTGTCAGTTTTCAGTACTGAGAATAGAGATGTTGACCCAAACTTGAACGAAGTCGGAACTTTTGCTCGACACCTCTGAATGCAATACCAGCGGCACAATGATTGAACGAGCTTCAAATCAAAGTGACAGGCATCGCCATGATCTTTGTGTCGACTATCATGTCAAAAGAATTGTCTGTGACGGTACTTTGCACGTCAGGCTCGATTGCATCTCGCCTCAATAATGGTGACCTCCAACATTGTATTTGATTGAATTCTTTCTTATATCATTTCACTACGTCGTGCATAGAAAGCAAGTCTTTGTTGCTCATCTCCGAGGCTTCGTCCGGCCATGGTTTGTTTCTCCGATCGTCCGAATATGTTGGAAGCTCCCTCCGCAGCTCTCGTAAACAGTCGCTCAAGAAGAGCCACATCGGTCCTTGGGCAAATTTCTCCGAGGTATCAATTCTTGCTTACGCGCATAAGGTTCTTTCAACGAAATGGATCCGCTTGTGACAACAAGTTCCAGTCCAGGGTTGAGATCTGATTAGCAACACACAGCACCAATTCCAAGCACATTCCGCTCCCGGCAAGAGGAAATTCTTACATCATGCCGTTTGCAATGAGGTCAACATGTCGCACAAAGATGAAATAACTCCAATGGGTTCAGACTCCCTCGTCGCAGGTCGAACACCGGACCCGTGGAAGGCTGCTGAACAGTCCCTTACAATCATCGATAAGAGCGGCCGAATCCTGTCAGCCGGCCCCGCGTTCGCCCGGTCATCGGGCAAGGCGGTCTCCGAACTCATAGGCCGATCAATTTGCGATTTCAGGTCTCAGGCATTCGCTTCTCTGTTGAATGACCGCATCGCAAAAGTCGCCTCGACCGGAACGGCTGAGAACTTTGAGATCGTCAACGGAAGACAGCACGTAGAAAATTTTCTCTACCCGCTCTGCGATGGCAAGGGAACGAATGTTCAATTTGCACTTCTGGAGAGCGACATTACAGAGGAGCTGCAGGCTCGGGAACTTCTCCTGGAGTCCCGGCAAATGCTTCGACTGGTCCTGGATACCATTCCTGTGCGCGTCTTTTGGAAAGACTGCGATTCCAATTATCGGGGCTGTAATCAATCGTTCGCAAACGACTCGGGGCTCTCGTCGCCGGAAGAACTCGTCGGAAAGAACGACTGGGAAATGGGCTGGGTTGCCCAGGCAGAAGCCTATCGCGCCGACGACCGGTCGGTCATCGACACGGGAAAGCCGAGGCTGAACTACGAGGAACCCCAGACAACGCCCGACGGGCGCATCATCTGGCTGCGCACAAGCAAAGTTCCCTTGTTCGACTCCGAAGGGATCATCAAGGGTGTTTTAGGCACCTATGAAGATATTTCCGAGCAGAAACGAATACAGGAGTCATTGAAGAAAAGCGAAGAGAAATCCAGAGAGCTGTTCGATCGTGCGCCTATCGGTTACCACGAAATTGACTCGGATGGCTGCATCGTTGATGTGAACCGAACCGAATTGGAAATGCTGGGATATGACCGGGAAGAGATGATCGGTCATCCCGTGTGGCACTTTGTACACGAGCCGGAATCGTCTCGAAAAAGGGTTGCGGAAAAGCTGGCTGGAGTAATCCCTCCTACCAAAGGCACGATCCGGAATTATGTTCGCAAAGACGGTACAGAGTTTACAACATTAATGGAAGAGAGACTGATTAAGGATGATCAAGGGAAAATTACGGGGATTCGAACAGTCATTCAGGATATTACCGAACGAACGAGGGCTGAAGACGCGTTGCGCATCAGCGAAGAACGATTCCGGACGACATTATACAGCATCGGGGATGGAGTAATCACGACAGACGTCCGGGGAAGAGTGTTGCAGATGAACCCTGTCGCGGAATCTCTTACGGGCTGGTCGGAGGAACAGGCGGCTGGCAAATTCATCGATGAAGTGTTCACCATCGTCAACGAAGAGTCGGGAAGACCCGTTGAGAATCCCGTCTTTCGGGTTCTTCGCCAGGGAGCGATCGTCGGCCTTGCAAACCATACTTCGTTGATTGCGAAAGACGGCGTGCGGCGTCCTATTGCCGACAGCGGAGCGCCGATCCGCAACGAACACGGAGATACCATCGGCGTGGTCCTCGTCTTCAACGATCAATCCGAACACAGACTACTTCAGGCCCAATTGGCTCAGGCGCAAAAAATGGAGGCCATCGGCAGGCTGGCCGGAGGTATTGCCCATGATTTCAACAATGTTATTGCTGTCATTCTCGGGTACGCCAAGCTCATAGAACATGCCATGAGCCCGCTGGATCCCATTGCGCGAAAAGTGCGCGCTATCGCGTCGGCCGCAGAGCGCTCCGCCGAGCTGACGAAGCAACTCCTCGCGTTCGCCAGAAAGCAGGTCATTACGCCGGTCGTGCTCAACCTCAACGATTCCCTAACGGGTCTTCAACAGATGCTCGCCCGCCTTGTGGGAGAAGATATCACGGTGACGCTGCATCTCGAAAAAGATCTCTGGAACACAAAGATCGATCCGGCTCAAGTCGATCAGATTCTGGCAAATCTCGCGACCAACGCGCGGGATGCGATTGCCGATGTCGGAGCAATCTCCATAGAATCGTCCAACGAAGTCATCGATGAAGATTACTGCAAAGCGCACATGGATTTTCAGCCAGGCGATTTTGTGATGATTGCATTCAGCGACTCCGGCAGCGGGATGGACAAGGCGACAATGACTCAGATCTTTGAGCCTTTTTTCACGACAAAACCAAAAGGACAGGGAACCGGTTTGGGTCTTGCGACGGTGTTCGGCATTGTGAAACAGAACAACGGATACATCAACGTCTACAGCGAGCCGGGAAAGGGAACAACGTTCAGGATTTATCTGCCCCGGTTCTTCGGAGAAATAGACGTGCCCAGCGCGAAGGAAGAGGATATTCCTCTTAAGGGCAATGAAACGATTCTCGTCGTGGAAGATGAGGAACAGCTTCTTGATCTGGCAAAAAGCTCGCTTGAGTTGTTTGGCTATACCGTGTTCATCGCCAAATCTCCGGGAGACGCGATTCTTCTGTGCGAGCGGAGCGATGTAAAATTTGACCTTCTCATTACCGACGTGGTGATGCCCGAAATGAATGGCAGAGAATTGAAGGAGCGGCTCGAACGGGTAAAACCAGGAATGAAGGTGATCTACATGTCCGGCTATACCGCCGATGTCGTTGCGCATCGAGGCATTCTGGACGAAGGGGTTCACTTCCTTCAAAAACCTTTCACACCCCGCTCTCTCGCCAGGAAAGCTCGCAACGTGCTCAACGGCTAGGAGGGTCGAATGGGAGCCATTGTCCCGGCCTCGGGTTCGTTCCAGCGTACCCGAGTCGACCTTTATACGCACGCCTCATCTGCAGCAGGAACCTGCCGGCTTAAAACGACGAAGCGGATACAAAGGCTTTTTCGCTTTGATATCCGCTTGGCTATGTGAGCGCGGGTGGGCTCGAACCACCGACCCTCTGCTTAAAAGGCAGATGCTCTACCCCTGAGCTACGCGCCCTTATCGTATGACGAACAATGGGTGAGGAAAATATATCGAAAATTTCGCCGACAAGCAAGATCGCTCACGGCACCGCGGAGTTCGATCGATCGCCATCGCTCCAATGGCTCCTGAAGCAGCCGGCAGAGAATTCTCAGCTCGTCGCACACGAAAAAAAGGTTGTTTGCAAACCTCTTAATTCGTAATTTAGCGGCGGCAAAAAGTCTCTGCAACCCGAACAGCGAGGATCTTCAATGAAACTTGATCGACTCATCCACAAACTCCTCCCGAAAGACGACAAATTCTACTCACTCCTCGAAGAATCAACGCAGAACCTCGTCAAGGCAGCCGAAGTAATGAACAAACTTCCTCTGCAGAAAAAGGATCGTGACGTTGAAACGCTCATCAACCAGATTCACGACCTTGAACACACGGGAGATACGATTACGCACAAGATCTTCTCCGAACTCAATTCCACATTTGTAACGCCGCTCGATCCTGAGGATATTCATACGCTTGCCTCGTCGCTCGACGACATTATGGATCATATCGACGGCAGCGCGGGGAGGTTCTTTCTGTACCGGCTCAAGAAATGGACGCCGAGAATGTCACAGCTTGCGGAAATTCTGACGTTGTCAATCGGCGAAATTAATCACGGGGTCGCGCTTCTGCGAAATATACAACAGTTCGATGAATTGCAGAAGGTCTTCCAGAAAGTGAACGAGTACGAGAACAACGCAGACGACGTGTTCGAGCAGGCCATTGCTGAACTCTTCAGGAAAGAAAAGAATCCAATTCAGGTGATCAAGTTAAAAGAAGTCTATGTCGGGTTGGAGACTGCGACAGACAAATGCGAGGATGTCGCGAACGTGCTCGAGGGTATTGTCATTAAACACGCATAATCACTCCTTCTCAATCTATGCTCACTCTCGTCGTTTCCATTATCCTTGTCGCCCTCATCTTTGATTTTTTGAACGGCTTCCACGATTCTGCAAACTCAATTGCCACCATCGTCTCGACACATGTCCTTACCCCGCGAAAGGCTGTTGCCTGGGCTGCGTTCTTCAATTTGATTGCAGCGTTCCTGTTTGATGTTCATGTTGCGAAAACAATCGGCAAGGGACTTGTCAGACTCGAGAGCGTCAATGAGTATGTTATCCTTTGCGGGCTGCTGGGCGCTATTGTTTGGAATCTTATCACGTGGTATTTTGGGCTTCCCTCAAGTTCCTCTCACGCGCTGATGGGCGGTTATGCCGGCGCCGCCATTGCGAAAGCCGGATTTGGCGTCATCCTGTACAGCGGCTGGACGATGACGGTGCTGTTCATCGTCCTCGCACCCCTCATCGGCATGACCCTTGGTTTCGTGTTGATGGTGGGGCTTATGTGGGCATTTAATAAGCGGCCGTCGTACAAAATCAACGCGCTCTTCCGCAAACTCCAGCTTCTCTCCGCTGCGTTGTACAGCCTTGGGCACGGCACCAATGATGCCCAAAAGACGATGGGGATCATTACCGGACTTCTCGTCACGTCGGGCTATCTCGCGACGTTTCAAGTCCCGTTTTGGGTCATCATTTGTTCCCACATCGCGATAGCTTCCGGAACGTACTTTGGCGGCTGGAGAATTGTCAAAACGATGGGTCAGAAGATCACGAAGCTGAAACCCTCGGACGGATTTTGTGCGGAGACTGCGGGAGGAATAACATTACTTGTGACTGCATTCTGGGGAATCAGCGTCAGTACGACTCACACAATCACTGGGGCAATTATGGGGGTGGGAGCAACGAAAAGACTTTCTGCAGTACGATGGGGAGTTGCTCAGAGCATCGTCATCGCCTGGGTCCTGACGATACCTCTTTCCGCAGCGGTTGCCGCGGTAACCTACTGGATACTCTCGCCGCTCTTCCCTTGAACTTGCCGCTCTCTGTTCGGAAGTCCCCCTCACCCGGCGACATCTTCGACCTTATTGCTGATGCGACGGTTCTGCCGATGCAACGTCAGCCGCTGCCGCAGCGGTTCCTTTCTTCGGGCGGTAAATAATCCCAATCGGAATCACGACACAATAGCCTATCAAGAGCAGGATCGGCGCGACCGTCAACGCGACAAAACCATCCCACGGTTCCGTTCCTAGCGCGATGTATCCGGCGATGATGATCAACACGCCGGCGATCATGATTTTATAGTTGATCGGTTCAAGCGGAAGAATCTCAAACTTCTTTACCTTTCGCTTGGAAAGTTTTTCTTTTTCCTTACTCACCTTTGCCATTACCGTACCTTCCACAAAATGCCCGATGAATAAAAAAGCCCGGCGTTGGGGGGGAACGCCAGGCTCGACCCTTTCAAGGTGCGACGCTCAGGGGAGGAAGCGCCACACAGGTCTGACACTAATATATGCATAAAAATTAAAAAGTCAATATGTGAGGCAAAAAATCTTCTATTTGAAATGCCGGCGGTTAGCGGCTTTCCTTGAAGTCTTTGGCCAACTCCTCGAAAGCAACTACGGCGACAGAAGAACCCGCAGCTTTTCCATGTCGAAACCGGAGCTCGCTGAAAGTTCCTCTAATTCGCGAATGAAAGCGAATCGCTCGGCAAAGACTCTTCCGAGTTCCTCAACAGAAACGGTGCCCCCCCTTATTAACTGAACGATTGAAATCAGGAAAAGCCATCGGAGCAATTCCTGCATCGATTCCTTGTTGAAGAACCACGTCCCTTCATGAAGGTTGACGATGATGAATTCGCGCACTTCGTAATCATCAAAGAGCTGCTCCATTTTGATGAATCGATTGTGAGCATCGGCGTCGATGAGAAGCTGAGAATGTCTCGCGAGGATTCGAACAAGTGAGATCTCTCTTCGCACTGCTCCTCGGCTCCGGCCGTGTTCATGCAGTATTCCCGAAAGACTCTTAGCGAGGTCGAGCTCGTTGAACGCTTCCGCAATCCTTGCAGACGATGGCCCGGGCACGAGGAGCAATGCAAGTTCCTCCACAGTCGCCCAGCAATAAAGAAGCAGGAGGTTTTCAGAGTGAGCAAGGTCTTTCAACATGTCTGCGCTCGCAGCGCCGCCCTTGCGTGCAGAAGATTTAATTTTGGATTTTGACTTTGCGGCGTCAGTCAGAAGCATCCAGGCTGCCGCGATCGCATCAACCCCTTTTATGAATCGAGAACGGGCGACGCTGGGGTCAAGAGACAGACGCTTGTATTTTCCAACTTCTTCACAGAGCACCGCAAACTGCGTCTCAATATCGTGCAACCGCTTGGAAGCGCTTTTCTGCCTCGCTGCAGCGAGGCAATATGCGGTTAAGTCTTCAACATTGTCCTTACTGAGAAGCCTCTTCAGCTCCTCATGGACCGGTGCAAGTCGCATCTCCAACAGAACCTGTTGAACGCTCTGAACTCCCTTCCCATGAAGATGTCGAGCAATCCGCGAGTACTCCCCTGTGTGGTCTTCGACCTCCCTGAAGTCCAAAAAAACCTGGTACTCAAAAGCCTTCAATTCCGCGTACATTCCGCGTTCATGAATTTCTTTGCCCGACCGAACAAACTCCAGGTTTGATTTGTAGTCCCTGAAAACATAGAAAAACTTCTCACCGGAATTGATGCGCAGCGCCTCACCGAGCGTTTTCGAAGCATTGTTCCTCTCGCCTCCCCCGCCTTGCAGCGCTTTAGGAGAACTCCACCGAATCCACCCTTTGCATTCCTGAAACTTATTATGGAAGAATATCAACGCGCGTTCGTTCCCCGACACGTTTGAATACGCAAAAACATTATGGTTGACAGTTCCCCTTGCGTCGTGAAAAGGATAAAACTCGAAATTGGTCACGTCGCTGAAGAGATGACGCTTATTCATGATCGGAAAAATCTCGTGCTCGTGGCGCCGGACCAGATGATTGTCCTGAAATTCATCGTAGTATGCTTTCTTATATTCCATGCCATACTTTTCGGTAAACCCTTCAATCTGGCCGTGCCCAAACATCGGAAGACCGGGCAATGTCACCATCATCAACGCGACACCGAAATACTTGTCCTCCTTACCGAATTGAGCAATCGCCGTCTGTTCGTCTGGATTGCTCATAAAATTGACGTAACGCTTCAATATTTCAGGATTATACTCAAGCGTGTTCGTTATGAGAAGATGATACTTTTCGTTCTCTTCCTTCATCAGCATGTGCATGAAGGCGCTGTTGTAGACGCGGTGCATCCCAAGAGTCCGGACAAAATATCCTTCCATAAGCCAAAACGCTTCGGCGAGCAGCAACGTGCTCGGCATGTACTGATTAATCCGGTCTACGACCTCCCGCCAGAATTCATTCGGAAAGAGCTTGTCAAACTGTTCCTTGCTAAGCGAATGATCCGCCCGCGACGGAATGTCTCCTCCGGTCCCCGGCTGTGGAAACCACAATCGTTGAAAGTGTTTTTTGGTGAGCGTCATTGCAGCGTCGAACCGGATGATGGAAAACTTCCGCGCAACATGAAAAATCGTCTGGATGACCGCTTCGCGCACATCAGAGCGAAGCAGGTCGAGCTGGGCGGTATCATTCCACGGCATGTTGGTTCCGTCATTGCCGTGGTACATGTAAGCAACGCGCCCGCTGCGATTGTCTATGCGCTGAAAAACAACGGCGGCGTCTTTTCGGGACCAGTAGCCATCCTCAATGCGGAGCTGGACGTCCGGATTCTCCGATAGATCGCCCCCCGTGAAGCGGTAATTCGGAAAGGGGCAATATTCCGATTGGATGAAATACTCAGGATGCTCGATTACCCACCGAGAATATATTCCCATATGGTTCGGCACCATGTCTCCCGCGAGTCTGATCCCTCGGTGCCACGCGCGCCGATTTAAATTCTGAAATGCTTCCTCGCCTCCAAGATCGCGCGCTATCTCGTACTCATAGAGAGAATATGCTGAAGGAACCGCTTCGGGATTGCCCGTCCATTGCTTGATCTTCTGGGACGCGCTGCTCCGTTCCCACAATCCGATAAGCCACAAGCCGGTGAAATTCCAGCGGGCCAATTGATCAAGTTCCTCGTCCGGGATCTGGTCGAGCGTCGTTATCGGTCTTCCGAACTTCTTCGAGAGCTGATGGAGCCAGACGTAGGTGTTCTTTGCCAGCAGAACGACCTTGGGCATCCAATCCAGATCTGCGGTGAACCGTTCCGCTTCGAAGGAGCCGTACACGAGGTGCCCGCTGGAGCCTTCCGACTTGTAAGCAGGGACGAAAGAAACTCCCCCTCCACCATGGACGATTTTGTTTTCTTCCTGGATAAGATCCACACTCCCGAGAATTTTGTCGAGGAACTTCTGAGAGAGAAGCATTCCCCACTTCGTTTTGATGAAGCCGAGTTGGGCTTCGAGGCTGTCCGGATGAGCAAGAATCGGCGTCCGGAGAAGATCGAAGATTGTCTGGTTCTCCGGCCCGAATGCTTTTTCTTTTTTAAAGAAGTTCTCAAGCTCGCCAATGAGCCCCTGATATTGTGTCTTCTTCGAAAGCCCGTCGTCCGTGAATAGCTCGCTGAATTTCTTTGCGGCCGGGTTGAAGTTTATGAGGTACAGAAGCATCAACTCTTCAATCGTAACCTGTCGATTCGGCCTTCCTTCGCTCGCTCCTCCCAGATACTCTTGTTGCGGCAGGATCCCCTTATACACGCCAAGAGGCGGAAAGAGGGTCACGAAGGTTTCCATCGTCCGATCGACCGGCTGCGCCGCCATCGTCTCGACAAGCTGCGAATGTGCCCTGCCGAAGACGCCGTGATTCGTCGTCTCTTCGTAGACCCGCAGAATGTAATGGTAGATCTCATCGATTAATCCGAGCGCATTTAACTGGCCGGCGCGGACAGACTGTTCGGGGTGATTGACGAGGTCGCGCCGATCGTTCATCTGTTTGGCAAAAACGCGTGCCGCATGGAAGTTCGGAAAGATGACATTTCCGCTCGTCGAATATAGGGATTCGTCAAATTGGTACCGATCACGCGCTTCAGCGAGGATGTGAAATTCAAATAGCGGGAATCGGACGGCTGCGGAGCAGTGAAGCGGGGGAAATTTTGAGAGACGGATGCCTAGCTCTGATACCATCATGCGGGTCAATACGTGAATTTGGGTTGGTCGCTCTGATCGATCTCTTCGGGATCATTTCGCACAACCTGATAATACGCATTTTCCCTGCATACATCAAATTCTACCTGCTCTGGCACTGCTGCAGTTTGATCGTTTTGAATAGTGGAGCAATCGATTCCCGACGGAACGTTCGGGAATGCCATGCCCTTAGGTTTTTCGCGCCCGCACGCTTCTAACGGACATCCAATCTGTAACACGACCTCCCCGCGAGGCAACCTTCCGAAGGCTCTTTTGCCCGATTTCCTGAGCATCCCGACCATCGTTCACTTTCTAAAGGAACTTTTCGGAAGGTTGGGCCGTCATTGGACTCGCTCCGTCTCCGCGAATTCCAGTTCCAGCGTGGTGTTCAGCTTCTGCCGGACGCGGCGCACTTCCTTTTGATTGATGCCGAAATATTTCTCGAGTGCCTCAAACGAATAGCCGAACGGTTCCAGCAGTGTGGCCACAGCTTTCAACGCAAACTCGGTATAGGTTTCAATATCGTAGCCGTCTTCGAACGCATACAGAGCCAGCGGCTTTGCCTTCTCCGGCTTCCGCTTTCCCGACTGGTCGAGGATAATGAACTCGATCGACTCGCCCGCCGAGAGGTGAACGCCCATTTGCTCCACAAGCTTCGAAACAACAGCGCTGATGCTGTTGTTCGTGTACTCCTCCGCTTCCTTCGTGATATGGCGCCGGAGCACAAGTTCCATCGGATTCGCCTTTCCGCTCCGCAGGATGACGAGAAAATCGCGGGCAATCTCGATCAATTCGGGAACCATCGCTTCGAGTTCGGCGACAGTATGCGCTTCCCCCATTTTGTTCAGCATTGCCGCCTGCATCGACTTGATAAACTTCGGCGTATCGTGCCGCCGCGATTCGATGCCCCGCATTTTCATCTCTCCCGTTTGATACCAGCCGACGTAACGGTTCGCCGTTGTGATTTCGGGATCCTGCTTCGATGCCGGAAAGAGAATCCAGCGATAGATCCCTTCGAGCGAAATATCGATACCGACATTCTCTGCGATCGTCCGGCACAGCACCTGATATTCCGCTTCCGTCGCTCCCGGTTTTTTCAGCCACATGCAATCGATGATGGCGTGGAGCATTTCAAAACCGTGCGCTTCGGCAATTTCCTTTGCCGAAAGAATTGACTCCCGGGAAAACGCGTTCACCGACTCGTGTGCTTCGATCCTTCCGAATCGCGCATTTTTGTAGCCGAGATACCCGAAACAGCTCACGAGCATCCACTTCAACGCGCTTTGCCGTGCATCGTAGCGGCGAAAGAGAGCTTCATCCTTCCCCTTGTATTTCTTCTTCATCGCTTTGTAGAACGCCCGCTTCTTCACGACGGTGCGGAGCGTCGCGGGAATGATCCCTTCCCTCTTTTCACAAATGGTATAGTCGAGTTCCGGCACTTTTCTATTGTTGCAGCAGCGGCAATTGACCGTCTCCGGCGAAACGTTTTTGTTCACCATGATCGTGGGATACATGGAGACGAAGTCGAGTTCTGCGACGTCTTCGTGAAAGCCGAGCGGCGGGTTAAAAATCAGTCCGCCGCGATCTGCCATCAACAAGGTCGCTGCCGACTTAAATTCCTCCGGCTCCCGCTTCTTGGAGGGAATTAAGATCCCCTTCTGATACGCCCACGAAAGCTGCAGCGACGACATCGATGTGCCGATGCTGGCCCGTCCCTGGCGCTGCGCCGGCGTCTGCGTCAACCGGGACATCTCGAACAGCCCGTCCAGTTCGGACTCGGTGACGGTGAAGGAATTGTCAACATCGATATGCCAGCGGCCGGCAAGTTCGAACGCGCCGTCTTTGTGGATGATCTTGCCGTACTGGAAGAAGCTCGATTCTTTCGTCGTCCTGTAGTCTGCGCCCGTATCGCGATTGAGCAGCAATGGAAAGTGGTGCTGCTCCGCCAGCGCTGTCAGCTTCGGCATCAGGTGGGCATCTCCGAACTCCGTCAGAAGAACGTCCGGGTCGCAGCGATGGAGATGCCAGTTGAACGCCTCAAGCACGTCGAGAGGATCGTTCTGCTCCAGCGAATAGGTTCTTCCCTCGTAGGCGATATCCAGCTGGAAATGCTTCTGGTACTTCGGCGGGACAAAATCATTCGCATTGCGGATCGACATCACCGACAGCGGCGGCAGTTCGTAGTCCACGGCCTCGCGCGAATCGTTGATCGTCCAGCCGGTCAGTTCCCCGGCATCGCTGATCTCATATTCGCCGAGCGCCAGCGGAAAAAGCTCCGTCTCATACAAAAACAATTGGGCGACGAGAATATCGGAGTTGTAAAACGCAAAATGAGGGAAGAATCGCTCAAAATACCAGACCGCTTCCTTGAAGCGCGTCGTATCGTGAACAAACACCTGCACGACATCCCACGAGTCGCCGGAATAAATTTCTTTCCGCGTCGTGCGCAGGAACGATACCGGAATTGGGCACCTGGAGCCGAGGGCATCGATGCGGCGGGCATCGGCATCGCTCATATGGAGAAAAAACGACGGCGTATATTTTCGGAAACAGCGCCGCGGCCCGGCGTTCCGGTCGATCAACCACAACGTCACCCCTTCCGGCGAAGGATAGACGTCGAACAACCAACCGCTCACAGTACCGGGCATAGTGCTCCTTATTGATGATGTGGAGCGGCAAGCCGTTCTTCCAGTTGAAGGATTCGTTCGTGCAGGCGTTTGATCAGCTTCCGCTGTTCGACAGCGATGGACATCGTGATGCTTTCAAACGGGATTGTCCGCATTGCATAAAAATTTTCGGCCAGGTGCAGCTTTGCCGACCGGAAAATATCGTCAAAAAGCTCCTGGTCGTCTTTGCGGAGTCCGCGGCGGTACTTCGACCAGCTCGCCAGTTCGTCGTCGATGATGTTGGTGAAGGTTGGCACCGTTCGTCCCATCGTTCAACACTCCTTTCTCGAGATAAAGTTTGGGGACATTGTCGTTGTCCGGCTGCAGGCGGAAGATGGTATCAACGCCTCCCTGCAAGGTTGTAAAAAGCTCGTTCCGTTCTTTCGGCATCACATTCCATTTCGTGCACGCCAGGAGCACGGAAATGCCTTCCGCTTTCATCGCGCCGAGCGCCCCAATAACGCGCTGAAGAATCTGGCGGACTTCCCGCAGCGATGCCTGCTGGTCGTAAAAAGTGTCGAGCAGGCCAAAGATCATCGCGGTGCGGGAGTCGATCGTCGGGAGGAACAGAGGAAGCCGGTGCACAATAGCCTGTTCCATCTGGTAACAGGTAAACCCGCGTGAAATAAAGATGCGGTGAAGAAAATCATCAACATTCAGCTTCCGCTCCCGCGCAAAACGGGAAAGGAAGTGGACATTGAATCTGTTGCAGCCGTCGACCACCGCAACGGAAGAACCGCGCGCCATCCCGTACGCCGCCATCCGGAGCGAGAGAAAAAATATCGGCTTCTCCCCATAGAGGAGATAGGTCTTCCCCGGAGGCGCGGCAAATTGCTGCACCATGGCTTGATATGAGACCAAAGAGGTCTGCAGAGAAACAATTGCACTCATGAATAGCGTCTCACTTTTATCGACTCCGAGAGTTTTGCCAACGAGAACGTCGAACCCTGACCAAGCATGTGACTTTCTTTCCGAGAAAGTCCCGTTGTACGGGATCCCGCTCTTTCATATGTCTGAAAGTTGCGGGAAAAGTCACCTCAGCCGGAGGCTGATGAGCCTCTGGCTCAAAAGAAATCCGTCGAAATCGAAACGCGCGGATTCAATCCCAACACACGTGCTGGCAATTTCGGTGCACCACCAGAGATGATATTTAATGTTTTGTGCGGATGCACCGAAATTGTCCCAAAGGGATCCCTTCGGGAAAACCCTTCGATTGAATCCTACCTCCCCACGCACCCGTCGATTTCGACAGTTCTAACTCATGCAGCGGCAACAACCTCGGAATCGGCCGCACTCACGCTGCCCCGGATGGATTATTTTCTCCCGTTTTCATACCTTTTTCTCCATACCCCGGAGGCAACAACAATGTGTGGACGTTACGTACTGATCGATGGTCAAAAAGTCTTTGCAACATTCATGCTGTTGCAGAACATGAAAAATACCGGTAAAGTCTTCGAAGAGCTCCCCCGTTACAACGTAGCTCCGTTCCAGCGCATGCCGGTCGTTGCCGTCCGGGATCAAAAGCTCACGGCCGAACAGATGCGGTGGGGACTTATTCCCCACTGGTCAAAAGACGGCAAGGTTGCCTTCTCGACATTCAACGCCAAGGCCGAAACGCTCGATCAGAGCAAGCTCTACAACACTTATTTTAAAGGAAGCCGCTGCCTTATTCCTGCCGATGGATTTTATGAATGGAAGAAAGCAGCCGTGACCAAAGAAGTCCGGGGCGCCGAACGGCAAGTGATCGAAAAACAGCCGATGTGTATCCGGATGAAAGACGAGTCGCCATTCATGTTTGCCGGCCTCTTTTCGGTCTGGAAGGATGCCGAAGGAAAAGAATTCCCTTCCTACACGATCATCACCACCAGCCCCAACGAGCTGGTCGGAGAAATCCACGACCGGATGCCGGTCATTCTCCCCGAAAAAGAATTTGAACGATGGCTCGACAGGGATTTTAAAGATACCGCTGCGCTCAAAAAGATCCTTGTCTCCTATCCCGCAAAGAAGATGAAAGCGTACCGCGTCTCCACCGTCGTCAGCTCATCCCGCAACGACGTTCCGGAATGCGTGGAGCCTCTCGAAAAGAAATAGCGCTTTCGGAACTCGGCAGTGCGCAATCTGAGCAAGAGTCATACCGAAGAGGCTTTATCGCCTCATCCTGATCCCCGACGAGTCGAATCTTCGACCGCTGCTTTCCAAGCGGGAGAAGGATCCGTTCAGTGAACTTTGCATGGATTCTCCCGAAGGTCCAAAGGACTCCTTCGGAGGATACCTTTCCGAAGAAACGCTTCGTGCCGGCATTCATTTCGTCCTGCTCTCGCATGCCGCGAAAGCGGGGCTCATTCAGAATGAGATGACTGCTTAGGACCCGCCCGGAATTCATCTGTTGTCAAAGGATGGACCGCATCTCATCCTTACGCGGCGCTCCGTTTGTCCCATAAATCCTGCTGTCCGGAAAAGCCATCCTCTGCAAACAACGGATGCAGCACATTCACCGATGAGCTGATCCCTTTCAGTTCCGGGAATGCCTGAATCATTCCCTGGGGAACAAGCACGCGGGGCTTTCGCATCAGGTGCCGCAGCTGGAAACCGTTGACAAGCGAATTTGCCTCCGGGTCGTTATGGAAGACCACAAAGACGTCGTTCGATTGCTCTCTCACTCTCTTCATCCGGATCAGCAATTCATCAAGCTCACTCTCCTGATAATAATAGTTGTACCGTTCCCCGAGTTCGGGGCGATTCCACGCTCCGGTATTTCTCCCCATCATCCGGAAATAGGCCGCGCCGTTCCATGCCAGCGATGTGAACGGCATGTGCTGTTTCATCGGCGGCAAGTCGACATTCACGAGATGGAGGTTGTGTTCCTGGAACAGCCGGTGGAGCGGCGGTGTGTTCCACGAATTGTGCCGCAGTTCCACGAATTTCCGGTACGGAGCGAACACGCGGCCGAGGTGCACAATATAGTCCTGTCTCTCCGGCCTGTTGGCGAACGAATACGGAAACTGCATAAGGAGTCCGCCGAGTTTCCCGGCCGCGGCGAGCGGCTCAAGAAGCCGGTGGACAGCCCGCACATCATCGTTCGTTGCCGCAAAGGTGTGCGTAAACCCCTGGAACAATTTCACCGTGAACACAAAGTCCTTGTTGACGGAAACATCGTTCAACCACTGGCGTGCGTGGTCGGCTGTCAGTGCGGTGTTGTAGAACGTCACATTAATTTCAACGCTGTCGAAGAATTGGCTGTAGTATTCCAGTTTCCGGAACCCTTTCTTCGACTTCGGCGGGTAGAAATACTGATGAAACGGCGGCAAATCCCATCCACCCATGCCGACGAAAATTTTTTGTCGATCCAGTGTAATCATGACAGCCTCCTTGTGATATGAACACAATAAAAAACCCGATCTCACGAGAACGCATTGTGGCGTCCTGCGTAAAACCGGGCTTGAGTATTTCAACAACCCTGGCGCTATGTCGTTACAGTACTGCGGAGAGTGATGCCATCACTCGATACGTCGAAAGAACCCACTGCCAAAGACCAGAAGTGATGGCATCACTTCGCTGAGGGCTTCTACTTCTCGCTCCACACTGAAAGTTCGTTCCCGTTCGGATCGGTAAAATGGAACCGTCGTCCCCCGGGGAACACAAAGGGAGCTTTCGTAATTTTTCCGCCGCTGCGGACCACTGCTGCTTGTGTCTTTTCCAGGTCGGATGAATAGATCACAATGAGCGCTCCGTTCCCGGGGATAGCCGGGACCTTTGCAAAGCCTCCGCTGATACGCCCATCCTCAAAACTGGTGTAGTCCGGTCCGTAGTCGGTAAACTTCCAGCCGAAAACAGCCGTGTAAAATTTTACCGTCGCCGCAATATCGGCGGCGGGGAATTCTATATAGTCGATGCGATTGTTGTTATTTTGTGTCGTCACGGCTGCTTCCTTTGTTGTGGAATGTGTTGAATCTTGAGCATACACTGGCGGATTGAGAAAACTAACAAAACAAAGTATGATAAGTAAAGTTGGTACTCCAAATTTTTTCATAGAATTATCCCTTCTCTAATTCGAGCATTTCAGGCATTTCATCATACGTCGTGCCGCTAAGGATCCTCCCATTTTTCTTTTTATTTCTTCCGCCCCACTGTTTAAAAAAGAATGCGACATCAGTTTTTTTACATCGTCTTTGGATATCCAAAACCCAACAAGTCTCTTTTTACATCTACCTTAGTCACGATTGCCATCTCTAAAGGACTCGTTAAACAATCCATTAGAATTTCCCGCGCTCACTTCGGTTTCCCAACCATCATATTCCCCATCAAGCTTTTCGGCCAAGTCGGAAAATCTTCTTCGCAACGTATACAAGTCTCTCGCTTGCGGAACCATTGTTTTCGATGCAAGACAGAGCCACTTGTAACCTCCAGCGGACTTATCCACCACCACGGAAAAACCGGAGGCAGTCAATTCAGCACCCGCAAGTTCGGCGTTTGACCGGGACCGAAAATAGAAGTAAAAATTAGCCAGGCGGGGTTTCGATACGTCCGAACCAATCCGGTGCAAGAGGGACAAAACCGCGCCATCTGGAGTTACATCTTGGAGGTTTCCCAGTCGCCTATGCTTTCTTCTTTTCATCATCAATGCCCCGGCTAATAATTCAGAGGCTGACATCGTAAGAAACCATTAGATATAATTTATTTTTCAAGCAATTCTTTCATTCCCCCCAGCACCCCATCCCAGTTTTTGCTCGAGTGCTCCAGCGCCGTTTCGTCGGCAATATTGTCCTGCGTCAGCGATAATTCAGTGTTGCTGCCGCGCGGTGAAAGTTCAAATGTCAGAACGGCGTAGTTTTCGGGAAGGTCCGGGAGCGAGGAAAAAGAGCTCCAATAATTGTACTGGAAGAGCTTTTCCTTCTCGAATTTCAGGATTGTTCCCTTGTCTTTGTATTCTTTTCCTTCCCATGTTCCCGTAAAAATGATGGGGCTCCCTACTTTCCAGTCGGAGATCGTCTCCGTCCCGAAAAGATATTTTTTTATCCATTCGGGCGTCGTCAGAGCCTCCCACACTTTCGATGCCGGAGCCTTGATCGAAATCGTCTTCCGCAAAATTAACTGGTTCTTCGCCATAGTGTTATCCCTTGTTTGATGGTAGTAAACCATTGCACTCCGAACATTCCGGTCGCGCGCGCCATGACGGTTCCCCATGGAAACTCATTGATGACCGACAGCCTATTGTACCTTAACCCGCCGGTGTTTCGAGCGAAGCTTGATCTCCACCTCGCCGGCGATCTTGCCGTTCTGACGCGGGAATGCAATTTCCACCGTTCCAAAATGGTCGTCCGGAATCTGCACGCTCAGCAGGTCAAGGATCTGTTTGAGATAAAAATTGATCTGCCTCTCTTCTTCTGCCGAATAGGTTGATGTTGCCATAGATACCTCGTTCCTCACGACGCTCTGGAATAGGTTTTGTATTCGTCCGTCAGTGCGTCGATCTTCTTTTTGTCGATGGCGCGGATCATGCCGACCACCACCCCGAGTACCTTGAAATTCTCATCGCTCCTGCTGACGTGAATTGGCTTGTATTTTTTGTTTTCCGGACGAAGCACAACATCCCCGTCTTCTCTATAATAACGCTTGATCGTCGGCTCCCCTTCCACGGCAGCGACGACAATCTCGCCGTTGCGCGGGTCCTTTTTGGGGTCGACAAAAAGGAGGTCGCCCGTCGACAACTGCGCGTCTTTCATGCTGTCGCCGCGCACGTAGACGCCGAACAGGTCGTCGGACGCGGTAATGTAGCGCCGCACCTCGAACGTATCCACCATATTTTCCTGCGACATGAACGGATGCCCTGCGGGAGCGCTGCCGTAAATCGGGATCCCGCTCGGACGGCCCTGAAGTAGTTCAATGCCGCGCGAAATGTGGGGCACATAACGGAGCGCCTTTTTCTTCTCCATCAGGAGGAGATGCATCCGTGCAGCGCTCGGCTGGATCTTCAGCTTATCGGATATCTCCTGCAGCGTCGGCGGATAACCGTTGTTCTCGATGAACTGCTTCACAAAATTATAGACTTTTTGCTGGCGGGAAGTAAGCTCGGCAGACAGCATGGTGAATTCCTTTACATGGTATAATTATTTTTACTATGGTGGAATATATACTACCAAAAGGAATTTGTCAAGTGAAAAATGAACTTTTTTCTGGTGATGCCATAACTCTGGCCTTCTCAAGCGATGGCGAATCGAGCGATGGAGTCACGGCCTTGCTGCGTAAACTTCGTTGACAAATCGGCCAATCGTTCGTATATTGATGCACCAATTTAGGGCCGTTAGCTCAGCTGGGAGAGCGCGTGAATGGCATTCACGAGGTCAGCGGTTCGATCCCGCTACGGTCCACAAAAAAAGATGTCCGGGGCGTGGCTCAGCCTGGCTAGAGCGCTTGGTTCGGGACCAAGAGGTCGGGAGTTCGAATCTCCCCGCCCCGACAAATGAAGCAGCGATGAGGTTAAATCATCGCTATTTTTGTTTCATCAACGCCGGACGCCAACAACCCAGAAGTCGGAAATTCTCCCGAAGGAACCCTTTGGGCAAATTTCCCCGCCGCGACATAAGATGACTGCCGCCGACAAGACCCATGCCTGAATTACATTTGCGCCAAGCCATAGCTTTGTAGGTATAATGACGTAGGTAAAACTTCCCATGTTCGGTAAGGATTACCTTAGGCAATCGGGAAACACCGCGAAATTTCGCGATTTCGCCTATTCAAGACTTGGCACGCTTAGTGTAACCCATAGAGCCAATAGGGCAACAGCCAGCCCGGAATTGACTAACGTACCATTCACCTAATCATATAAGGAGTTCATCATGGGCCAGCAACAGCTTCTACTCATCATCTTGGGGGTCATTATTGTCGGTATCGCAGTGGCAGTCGGTATCACGATGTTCCAGGATAACGCAGTGGATCAGAATCGTAGCGCGGTTATCGCAGATCTTACCACGCTTGCAGCAAAAGGGCAGCAATATTATGCGAAACCGACCACACTCGGCGGCGGCGGAAATTCATTCGTTGGATTAACTGCTGATGCCCCGGGCCTTGGATTGCTTGCTTCAACAGCATTCACCAACAACGCAAACGGTGCTTATACAATCAAGACCGCCGGAACCGCGACGACATTGGTTCTGGAAGGCGTTGGGAAGACTGCTTTGAGCAACGGCACCTTCTGCACATACGACATGACGGTGACTTCGTCGACTCAAGTTCCTACGAAGGTTAACTAAGGATTGATCTGAGTCATCAGAGGGCGGACATGCAGCAAACCTGCGTGTCCGCTTTTTTATGTGAGGCGTGTGATCCGTTTCTGCTGGCTTTGAAGAGGAAAAAACAACCATCGAAGAGTGCCACTTTTTTTACACTCTGCTCGCAATTTAATTCTCATTACTTCTCCCCGATCAACCTCAAAACGTCTAGCGCAACCTCGGAGATTTCTCTCTCCTCAGCAATCGGAAACCATCGAATCCGTCGATCCCGCCTGAACCACGTCAATTGCCGCTTCGCGAAACGTCTCGTATTCTGTTTCATCAATTCGACCATTCTATCGTAACTGATCTCGCTCCGAAGAAAAGCGATCGCCTCCTTGTAACCAACGGTCTGCAGAGATTTATACCTGTCATCATATCCCAGGGATACGATCTGTTTCACTTCATCCAGAAATCCTGCGGCAAGCATTGCATCAACACGAGAGTTTATTCGATGATAGAGTGCTTCCCTTTTCCATTCGAGCGCAACCATGATTGAATCGAAGTACTCACGGGCTTTCTGTTCTTCGTGGTGAACCGATATTGGTTTCCCGGTCGTATAATAGACCTCCAATGCACGAATGATCCTTCTTTGATTTGATGGGAGCATGCGCTTCGCCGCCTCCGGGTCAACATCTCTCAGCTCCTCAAGCAGCACCGCGGCGCCTTCCGATTCCAATCTGGATTCCAGTTTTTCCCTGATATCCTCCTCTCTCCCCGGTCCCGAGAAAAGACCGTCGAGCAGCGATCGCACATACAATCCGGTTCCCCCCACGATCACCGGCAGCTTTCTCCGCTCCAGAACTTGTGCGGCGGTTTCTCTCGCAAGGGTCCCAAACTCGCCGGCATTAAAATGCTGATCCGGCATCAACGCATCGACGAAATGGTGCTTGACCCGCGTCAGCTCCTCGCCGGAAGGTTTAGCCGTGCCTATCGTAAGAAATTTGTAAACCTGGCGGGAATCGGCCGATATGATCTCGGAGGGAATGCGGCGGGCTATTTCCAGTGCGAGGGCGCTTTTTCCCGACGCCGTGGGTCCGACGATGACGAGCACTCTCGGAAGCGATTGATTCAACTCCATCCGTTCTTTCCGACAAGCGGAACAAATTTGAACCCGTAGGTTTCTTCGGTCTGATACGAATCCCCGACGCGTTTCATGATCACTACCTTCTGCACATCGCGATCGCCCACGGGGATGACAAGTTTGCCCCCGTCTGCCAGCTGTTGCTTGAGTGCCTCGGGTATTTCGGGGGCGCCAGCCGTGACGATGATCCCGTCGAAAGGTGCAAATTCCTTCCAGCCGATTGTGCCGTCTCCGCCTTTTGAGGCGATGCGAAGTTTCATCCGGTCAAAGATTTTGCGCGCCTCCGCCAACAAACCAAGATGGCGTTCTATGGTGAAGACTCTGCACCCCATCGCTGCCAGGATCACTGCCTGGTAGCCGGACCCCGTCCCAACTTCCAACACCTTGTCTCCCTTCTTCGAGCCAAGCGCCTGGGTCATGAACGCGACCGTGTACGGCTGGGAAATTGTCTGCTCGTGCCCAATCGGCAGGGCGCTGTCTTCATACGCTCGATTGATAAATGCCGGTTCGACAAAGAGATGCCGCTCCACGCTCCCCATGGCACCGAGCACGGCGGGATCGGAAATCCCCTTCGATTCAAGGAGCGCTATAAGGTCTTTTCTTTCTGATTCGAATCGTCCCAATGCGGATCTCTAATAATCTTGGAAGAGAACTTTTATGAAATTCACTGTCGTAGAAAAATGCGTCATATGACTTTTTTCCCCTTCGTACACCGTCCGGATCGGAATAGATCCAAACCTGAATCCATGTAGCGCGGCCTTGATCAGAAACTCTGTTTCAGCTTCAAATCCGCTCGACTCCAGCCGTACCGACTCGAGAACTCTTCGGTCAATGAGCCGATACCCGGATTGACTATCGGCGATCTTTCTTGCCGTGCGGGCGCTCACCAGAAAGGTCGTGATTGTATTCGACAGAAAACGATGGAAGGGCATCCCTTTAACGTCGTGAAGCCTGCTGCCGATAATCAGGTCGACATTCCCTTTCGAATAGAGATCGATAAACTGCGGGATGTACTCGGGGGGATGCTGGAGATCGGCGTCGAGAGTGATCACGGCGTCAAAGGATGCCTGAAGCGCAAACTCCAGTCCTGTGCGTAATGCCGCCCCCTTGCCTCGATTTGCGGTGTGCTTCATTACTCGCGCGCCAAGCGAAACCGCCTCAAACGCAGTCTTATCGCTTGAACCATCGTCAACAACAAGGATGCTGTCAACAGGAAGGTAAGCCGCGACACGCGAGATGACGGCGCCAATAGTTCCGCTTGCATTGAACGCAGGTATGAGCGCCGCGATATTTTTCATCACACTCTAGTTCCGAGAGTACTCTCAGGGTGCCGAAGAATCCTCAGAGGTGAACCGCCAACGCGTAAGGTACGCAGCGAATAACTCTTCTTGAGAAGGAAACAAAATAGAAACTCCACTTTCACACTGGCGTCCTTCGCGGTCTTCATTTTGACATCCCGCTACACTTCATCCCGGACCGCTTGCCACATATTCTTCCAGGATCGCTCCATCGAGAGGACGAGCCGCTCGCGAAGCTCTTTCCGCAATTCCTGCGACTTCAGACCCCGCAGGAGAGCGCCGTCTTCGGCGATGGAAATTGTGCCGGTCTCTTCGGAAACGACCACGGAGATAACGTCGGCCTGTTCCGATATGCCGAGTGCCGCCCGATGACGCATCCCAAGGACGATGTCTCCCATTCTCGTCGCCGCGGACAACGGGAGTGTGCACCGCGCCGCCTCGATGATCCTGTCGTTCACGATCACAGCTCCGTCATGGAGCGGCGATTTCGGGTTAAAAATTGAAAGCAGCAGAGCGCGGCTTACCCTCGCCTGCAGCCAAATCCCCGATTCGCTCACGCTCTTGAGCCCCGTTCCCCGGACAATGATGATCAAGGCTCCCTGTTTCTTCTTTGCCAGTTCCACTGCAGCGCTCGCGATCTCCTCGATCGATTCATCGACATCGATGCGAAGGAACATTCTCACGACCCTGTTTCGCGCGATCGTTGAAAGAAGCCGCCGGATCTCCGGTTGGAAGAGAATCACAAAGGCCACAACCCAGACGTCGGTCAGCGTCCTCAGCATCCATCCGAGCGCCTTCAGGTTGATCGCCTGCGCAAGGAACGAGAAGCCAATAATAACCACAAGCCCGACAAAAATCTGCGCTGCGATCGTTCCCTTCATCACGATGTAGAGTCTATAAAAAAGAAACGAGACAACGGCGACATCAAAGATGTCGATCAGCGAAACTGTCAGAAATCCGATTCTAAAGAGTTCCATTGATGTACCTCGTTTTTCTCGGTTAGGTCGCTCTCATGACCGCATCTGCGACGATAGCGACTCTTTTCATTTCCTTGACGTCGTGCACACGAATCACGTGAGCTCCTCCGAAGATGGAAGCGGCAACCGCGGCCGCAGTCCCTTCAACCCGCTCGTCAACCGGAGTGTTGAGCAGCATTCCGATAAAAGCCTTGCGGGATGGGCCGATCACGACAGGGTAACCGAGTTGCACCAGTGCCGCCAGATTCTTGATGAGTGAAAGGTTATGCTGCAGGTTCTTTCCAAATCCGATTCCCGGGTCAACCATGATTTGCTCGATGCCGGCAGACGCAGCCTTTTCTGCCGACTTCAAGAGGCTCATTTTCACTTCGGCGACGACATCATGGTATCTCGGATTCTGCTGCATCGTCTTCGGGGTTCCTTTGATGTGCATCGCGATGAGAACCGCCCAGTGTGATGCAACGACCGAAGCCATTGCCGGATCAAAATTCAGCCCGCTGATATCGTTGACGATGGAGGCACCGGCCAGCAACGCCGCCTCGGCTACGGACGCTTTGTAGGTGTCGACCGAGAGAACGACATCGCACCGCTCCGCAATCTCTTTGATGACCGGGACCACGCGCCGCACTTCTTCTTCGGGAGTAATTTCAACTGCGCCTTCGCCGTACGGCCCTTTCGGCCTCGAAGACTCTCCGCCGACATCGATGATATCCGCCCCTTCTTCCACCATTTGGAGCGCGCGATGGAGAGCCTTCTCCCGGCTGAAGTATTTTCCGCCGTCGGAAAAAGAATCCGGCGTTACGTTCAATACTCCCATGATATGAGTGCGCGAGGAGAGGTGAAGAATCTTCTTCCCGCATTGAAGAACGAACGGATTTGACTGAAGCGTTGTCTCCATCCTGAGGGGGCTTGCGTATGATGTGAGTCGCGGCCGATTGAAGATTGAACGACATCCTGGTCTCCGCCAATCTTCAGGCAGCCGGGACAATTGTAGTTCCTGCCGGCCAATTTCGCCCAAAATATATCGAAATGAGGAACGATTAGCAATAAACGAAGAACCCTCTCAGGAGAGAGGGTTCATTCATTACGCCGGCTTGCTCTTTTTCTTGCTCTGCATGGCTCTAAGTTTTTCCTTCAGCTTGCGCTGACGTTTGCGATGCTTCTGGGAGACGCGTAGTCCTTTTTTGTTCATTGAGAAGAATTCTCCTTATTGAGTAGGTTTGATTACGGTTCGCTGCACGAGTGATAAAAGCCGCATTTCGGACAAAACAATTTGCACTTTCTGCTGTCCAGCTTCGTTCCACAGTTCACGCAATACTGCCAGAAATGCGGGGGCGCCTGGCTGGGCCGCACGTTAAATTTCAAGACTGATTGGATCTCCGTGATCTTCGGGTCTTTCTCCATGCGCTGATAAAATAGAGGAATCGGCGACGGAAATCAAGGGGCGATATACGAAGGCTCCCCGCGGACAGGATCCGGCGCCACTTCAAGCCGGGGGAAGATACCCGTCGTTGACGATCAGCTGCTCAAATCTTTCACGCGTGGATATGAGCGGCAGCATCGATTCAAAATGTCGGTTGAGCATGTTGAGCCGCTCATTTTCTGAATCGAGCCCCAGAAATTTCTGACGGTCTTTCAACTCCAATCCTGCCTTCTGGACGAGTAGGAACGAGATCTTTGTGTCCGATGAGGCCGTATTCACCGGACTGACTGTTCCTTTGAATGCCACCTCGACAAAGCGATTGTAAAATTCTATCGCCCTCCTGCGGGAAGCATAATTGACTTTTTCGGGTCGATCGTCGAACAGTGTGACTTCGGCAACAAAGTACGGCGATTCGCTTTCTACGAGTTTGCCGAGCACGTACCGGGTCCGTCCCTCAACCGTAATATCGAGACGGCCGTCCTCGTAATCTTTGACGACGTCTCTGACGAGCGCAGTACATCCGATCGGATCGATTTTGTCATCCTCGAAAAAATTGATCCCGAATTCCGCGTGTTCTTCCATGCATACCCGGATGAGCGCCTTGTAGCGCTCCTCAAAAATATGGAGAGGCAGCAACGAACCCGGAAACAGGACAACCTTTAGAGGAAACAGAGGAATCTGCCGCATGTGGCCTGAACTCATTCACTCTCACTCAAAAATGCAGAGGACGAGATCGCTCGTCCTCTGCGGTGAAGATCTCCGTTATCGGGAGGCGGCATCAAACCGGTCGGAGACATCTCCCCAGTTGACAACACTCCAGAAAGCCGTGAGGTAGTCGGCCCGTCGGTTTTGGTATTTCAGGTAGTAGGCATGCTCCCACACATCGCAGCCGAGAACAGGGGTGATGCCGTCCGTCAGCGGATTATCCTGGTTCGCCGTGGAGATAATGGCAAGCTTTTTGTCTTTGCCGACAACGAGCCAGACCCATCCGGATCCGAATCGGCCCAGACCCGCTTTGTTAAACTGTTCTTTGAACACTGCCACGGAACCAAACCCCCCGTTGATTGCAGTAATGAGTTTTCCTGAGGATGGCTCCTTAACGTCCTTCTTCAGTTGCTGCCAGAACATCGTGTGATTCACGTGCCCTCCTCCATTATTGCGGACGGCAGTTCGAATGCCCTCCGGCAGAGTATTGAGGGTCTTCACCAACTCTTCAGCCGACTTGCTTTGGAGCTCAGGATTGTTGGCGAGCGCATTGTTCAAGTTCGTGACGTACGCCCCATGATGCTTGTCGTGGTGGATCTCCATGGTCTTTGCGTCAATGTACGGTTCCAGAGCATCGAAAGCATACGGAAGCGAGGGAAGAGTGTAAGCCATTGTACTATCTCCTTAGTTGTTATAATGAAGTTAACGATTCAAACAAAATTTTCAATACATGTTCAGAGCAAGCTTTGCTTCTTCCGACATCATACTCGGATCCCATCTCGGTTCCCAGACGACGTCCACTGTCGCAGCAGTGACGCCTTTCACTCCCTCAACTTTTTGCTTCACCTCAGGCGGCAGGCTCTGGGCTGCCGGGCATGCCGGCGAAGTCAGTGTCATCTTGATTTGAACGGCCCCCGACTTGTCTACATCAATGTTGTAGATGAGACCAAGTTCATAAATATTGACCGGAATCTCCGGATCAAAACAGGTCTTCAGCGCTTCGGTGATATGATCTTTCATCACCAGCAGTTCAAATGTGTTGAAATCATTGTTCTCCATATTAAGCTCTTGCGTTCGTTAGAAGTTTAAACGGCGTTTTCGGTCGAAACAAGGTCCCCCTTCGAATTGAGCGCCGAATGCAGCGCGTGCCATGCGAGGCTTGCGCACTTGATCCGGGCGGGAAACTCCGCCACGCCTGCCAGCGCACCGAGACATCCGAGTTCTTCCAGATCGTCCACTTCTTTGTGAATATCCCTTGTAACGACGGCGTGAAATTTTTCAAAGAGTTTCTCTGCATCCTCGCGGCGCGTTCCTTTTACCGCCGTCGTCATCATGGACGCGGATGCTTTCGAGATTGCGCAGCCGGAGCCCTGGAAGCTCACGTCCTTAATGAGATCTCCATCCATATCGACGAACACGGTGAAGTGGTCGCCGCAGAGAGGATTGTAGCCCTCGGCGTGGTGGTTCGCGTGCTCGATTTTCCTGAAATTCCGCGGACTTTTATTATGATCCAGAATCAACTGTTGATACAGTTCGTTGACCGTGCTGCTCATGATCCAAAAATCTCCTTTACTTTCTGCAGTGCATTGACGAGGCTGTCGACCTCTTCCGTCGTGTTGTAGAATGCGAAGGAAGCCCGTGCGGTCGCGGGGATGCCAAATCGTTTCATAACCGGCTGCGTGCAATGGTGCCCCGTCCGTACTGCGATCCCCTCCTGATCGACGATCGTCCCGACGTCGTGGGCATGAACATTATCCATGACAAATGAGAGAACGCTCGACTTCTTTCTTGCAGTTCCGATGATGCGCACTCCCGTGACCGCGGAGATCTTTTCTGTCGCATACGTGAGAAGTCCCTGCTCGTACATTCCGATCGCCTTCAGCCCGACACTCTGCACATAGTCGATCGCCGCACCGAGTGCTATCGTCCCGGCGATGTTCGGCGTCCCTGCCTCGAATTTATAGGGGAGGGCGTTGTAGGTTGTCTTCTCGAAGGTGACCGAACTGATCATATCTCCCCCTCCTTGATACGGCGGCATCGCTTCGAGCAGATGCGTCTTTCCATACAGAACGCCGATTCCCGTCGGGCCGAAGAGTTTATGTCCGGAGAAAGCATAGAAATCGCAATCCAGGTCTTGAACATCGACCGGCAAGTGGGAAGTCGATTGTGCCCCGTCGACGAGTACGGGTACTCCGTATTCATGAGCGAGTTTCACGATCTCCTTGATCGGGTTGATGGTTCCCAGCGAGTTCGAAAGATAGACGACGGAAACGAATTTTGTCTTCTTGTTCAGAAGCTTCGCATATTCGTCGATGAGCAGTTCCCCCTGGTCGTTCATCGGGATCACTTTGAGCACGGCCCCTGTGGATTCACACAGCATCTGCCACGGAACGATGTTCGAATGGTGTTCCATGGCCGAGATGATGATCTCATCCCCCGCCTTGATGAATTTCTTTCCGTACGAAGCGGCCACGAGGTTGACACCTTCGGTAGTTCCGCGGACAAAAATAATTTCCCGCGAATCGCCGGCATTAATGAACAGCTTCACTTTCCCGCGCGCCTTTTCATACTCGTACGTGGCGAGCTCGCTCAGCGTGTGAACTCCGCGGTGAATGTTCGCGTTCTGCGAAGAATAGTATTTCACCAGCGAGTCAATGACCGCCCGGGGTTTCTGCGTTGTCGCGGCATTATCTAAATATACGAGGGGCTTTCCGTGGACCTTCTGGGCAAGAATGGGGAAATCTTCTCTCACCCGTGACACGTCGAGTGTTGGAGTGTTGATGTGCTCGACTTCTTTGATCGCCGTTTCTGATGAATTACTCATGAGCCTTTATGTCCGAATGAACGATTTCCGGCAGCGGTATTTGCATAACTTTATCCTGGAGCCGCTCGACCACGAGCGAATCGACATGCTTGCGAAGCGCCTCATTGTTGATATAGTTCGTCACCTCGCCGGCGAACCCTACGGTGAGTACTGCTCGCGCGGCATCCTCGCCGATTCCCCGGCTCTTGACGTAGAAGAGCGAGGCATCATCCAATCCGCCCACCGTCGCGCCGTGCGTACATTTGACGTCGTCGGCGAATATTTCCAGCTGAGGCTTCGTATCGACCGTTGCAGTGTCCGAAAGGAGTAAATTCTTATTTGTCTGTTTTGAATCTGTCTTCTGGGCTTCCCTTCGCACAAAGATCTTCCCGTTGAACACTGTGCGGGAATTGCCGGTGACAATGCCTTTAAAGATCTCTCTGCTGGAACAATCCGGAAGACGATGATCGATGAAGGTGTGGTGATCGATCAACTGATCGTTCGCGGAAATATAAAGACCGTCGAGCATCGTCTCGCAGTGATCGCCGTTGACGATGATATTGATATCGTTGCGAGCAATGGCGCCGCCGAGCGCCAGACTGAACGCCGTAAACCTGCTGCCCCTCTCTTGTTCCACCTGAATTGTGCCAATATGGAACGCCTTCTCGCTTTCTCGTTGAACCTTCACGAAGTCTACCGCCGCTTCCCTGGCGACGAAAGCTTCCGTCACTGCATTGGTGAAATGGACTTCCTCGGAGAGAGAAACATAACTCTCAATAAAGGTCGCCGAGGCGTTCTCCGCCACGACAAGAAGATTCCGGGGGTAAGAAACCTGGCTGTTTTCTTTTCTTGTCGTGGAGACAAACAGCATCTGGATCGGCACCGCAACTTTTCTTCCCTTGGGGATATGAACAAAGGCGCCGTCGTGAATGAACCCGGCGTTCAGCGCCGCAAACGGATGCTGCTGAAGAGGCAGGTCTCTGTTCAGATGTTCCCTGATGAATTCCCCGCGCGACGCCATGTATGATGCCAGGCTCCCCGAGACCACATCCTCCGGCAAGCCGGAGAGGTCCGACAGCTTCGCTTCAAAGTGGCCGTTGATGAATACAAGAAGGGACGTTGACGATGGAGCGAAGATGTACTTCGAAATCTCGTCACGACGAACAGCAGATCCGGCGGACTCGGCAGCGTGTTGAAACGGGATCTTCGTCAACGGCAGGATATTCGTGAACCGCCAGTCTTCGTGCTTGATGGTCGGAAAACCCAGCTCCGAGAATTTTTCTATCCCGCGGGAGCGAAGATCCTTAAGCCATACCGGCGCGTTCGATGCGCCGTTGTTCGCAAAAGCGCGCTGGTCGGCGAGGTAGTTTTCTATCTCTTTTGATTGCTGCATATTTTTCGTGATAGTCCTTTTAATTTCCTTATGCTATCGATTCAGCTTCTTCTCTGATGGTGTCGTACCCGTTCGCCTCGAGCTCAAGCGCGAGCTCTTTTCCCCCCGACTTGACGATGCGCCCGTTCACAAGAACGTGCACAAAATCGGGCACGATATAATTCAGCAGACGCTGATAATGTGTTACGACGATCACGGCGTTCTGCGGGTTCTTCAATTTGTTGACTCCGCCGGCGACGATTTTGAGCGCATCGATGTCCAGGCCGGAGTCGGTTTCGTCGAGGATGGCAAGCTTCGGTTCGAGGACGGCCATCTGCAGAATTTCGTTTCGTTTCTTTTCTCCGCCCGAGAATCCTTCGTTCACCGGCCGGTTGATAAAGCTTGGATCCATCTCAACAAGCTTCATTTTCTCTTTGAGAATTTTCAGGAATTGCAGAGCATCGAGCGGCTCGAGTCCGCGGTATTTTCTAATCTCATTCAAGCCGGCTTTCAGGAAATAACTGTTGCTCACGCCGGGAATCTCGACAGGATATTGGAACGCAAGAAACACTCCCTCTTGCGCTCGTATCTCTGGAGCCATATCAAGCAGTTCTTTTCCGTCATAGATCACTTTGCCTTCTGTCACCTGGTAAGAAGGATGCCCGGCTAGAACCTGGGCTAGTGTGCTCTTTCCCGAACCGTTCGGTCCCATGATGGCATGGACCTCTCCTGCACCGACCTTCAAGTTGATCCCTCTAAGAATTTCCTTTCCAGCAACGTTCGCGTGGAGGTTTATGATTTCGAGCATTGTTCGTTGTTTCCCGAATGTTGTTTGAGTTTTTAGTCTTAGGTTTTACGTTTTACGACTTACGTTTTCTGTTTGTGTCGTTCGTAATAGGTCTTAGGTTCGAAGTTCTTATCTCTTATCTCTTATCTCCTATCTCTTATCTCTTATCTCTTATCTCTTATCTCTTGCTCTTCTCAGCCAACGCTTCCTTCGAGGCTGATTCCAAGCAGTTTCTGCGCCTCGACGGCAAATTCCATCGGCAGATTCTTGAAGACTTCCTTGGCAAAGCCGTTGACAATCATCGAGATCGCATTCTCTGTATCGATGCCGCGCTGCTTACAATAGAAAAGCTGGTCCTCTCCGATTTTTGAGGTCGATGCTTCGTGTTCTACGCTCGAAGATGCGTTGCGCACCTCGATGTATGGAAAAGTATTCGCACTGCACTTATCGCCGATGAGCATCGAGTCGCATTGAGTGTAATTCCTGGAATTCGTCGCGTTCGGAAGCACTTTCACCGAGCCGCGGTACGTGTTTCCGCCTTTGCCTGCAGAAATTCCTTTTGAGATGATCGTGCTCTTGGTATTCTTCCCGATGTGCGTCATTTTTGTTCCGGTGTCCGCCACCTGGCGATTGTTCACGACGGCAACTGAGTAGAATTCGCCGACGGAATTATCTCCCTGCAGGATGACGCTCGGATATTTCCATGTGATTGCTGAGCCCGTTTCTACCTGAGTCCAGGAGATCTTCGAATTCCTCCCGAGGCATTTTCCGCGCTTCGTGACAAAATTGTAAATTCCGCCTTTCCCTTCTTTGTCGCCTGCATACCAGTTTTGCACCGTCGAATATTTTATTTGTGCATCGTCCAGCGCGACGAGTTCGACGACGGCCGCATGGAGCTGATTCGTGTCGCGAATCGGAGCGGTGCATCCTTCCAAATAACTCACCTGCGCACCTTCTTCCGCCACGATGAGCGTCCTCTCGAACTGCCCCGTCTCAGCCGTATTGATCCTGAAGTACGTCGAGAGTTCCATCGGGCATTTTACCCCCTTTGGAATGAAGCAAAATGAACCGTCGCTGAATACCGCTGAATTGAGCGTCGCGAAGAAATTATCGGTGTATGGAACCACCGAGCCAAGGTATTTTTTGATGAGGTCAGGGTGATGCTGGAGCGCCTCCGAAAATGAACAGAAGATAATCCCCATCTCTCCCAATTTCTCTCGAAACGTCGTTGCCACGGAAACGCTGTCGAAAATAGCATCGACCGCCACGCCGCTCATCCGTTTTTGTTCCGTGATGGAAATGCCGAGTTTTTCGTACGTTGCCAGAAGCTCTTTGTCCACTTCTTCCAGGTTGTTCAGCATTGGCTTCTTCTTCGGCGCCGCGTAGTAGATGATATTCTGATAATCGATCTGGGGATACGTAAAATTCTGCCAATGGGGCTCTTCCTTCAGCGTCAGCCAGTGCCGGAAGGCCTTGAGCCGCCATTCGAGCATAAACTCCGGCTCGTTCTTCTTCTGGGAGATCAATCGGATGATTCCCTCATTGAGTCCCTTCGGGATGGCATCCGTCTCAATATCCGTGACGAAACCGTACTTATATTCCCTGTTGACCAGGGTGTCCATTGATTCTTGCATTCAATCTCCAGTCGTGAATTCCTTTGTGGAAAGGTCAGACGCCGAACGAGCTGCCGCAGCCGCACGTCTTCGCCGCTTGCGGATTATTGAAGACAAACCCGCGGCCGTTCAATCCATCGCTGAAATCCAGAACGGTTCCCGACAGATAAAACATGCTTTTTTGATCGACAAAAACTTTGATTCCATGCAATTCGAGAACATGATCTTTCTCATTCGGATGTTCATCGAATGCAAGGACGTAGCTGAGACCCGAGCAGCCGCCGCCTTTGACGCCGATGCGAAGCCCGTGGGACTCGGCAATATTGTTCGAAGCTTTGATGTTTCTCACCTCCGCCGCCGCTTTCTCCGTCAGTTGAATCTCATCCGGCAATGTTGTGATCGGTTGCGGACCCTGCGCCGTCATCACTTCAGACATTGTGTTCTCTCCTTGAAAATGATAGTGATCGTTATGCTATGATGCTTTTTTTGCAGTGAACTCCGGGTATTGGAGCACCCAGCCCTGCTGGTTAACTTTCTTCAAGATGTTTTGCTTCTCAAAATACTGAGCCACTTCGCGAGCGACAGATTCAGCCTCGCCGTAACCTATTTTTACTCCTTTGAAGTTGATGAAGCTCATGATGCCGTAATGCAGATCTCTGAAAAACAGGTTCGACAAATGAAACAATGGAAATTTACCTCTCAGGTAGTGGAGAAATTCAACTTGATTGTTAATCACTGTCGCTGATTTTTTCATAATGGAGTCGTTCTTTCCCTATTGAGGATTACGCCGTCATCTTATGCGATTCGTTTTTTTTGCTCATCTGATATTGGGGGGATGATGCCCGAAGCGATGCGACCGCATCCCCGATCTTTGAACTTACGTACTCGACTTCTTCGACCGTGGTGAATCGTCCCAATCCTATGCGGATGGTGCACCGAGCGCTGTCACTATCGAGGCCGATGGCAGAGAGAACGTGCGAGACTTTCCCCGCATCGCGATCGGCCGAGGAACAGGCAGATCCTGATGAAAGAGCAACGTCATTTTTCAGCTCAGATATCAAATTGTCCGCTGTAACGAACGGTATTGTAACACTGATCGTGCTATAGAGACGATGCTCCGAATGACCGTTGCGCCGAACTCCGTCTATCGAGAGCAGGCGCGTTTCAAGCCTGTCGCGCAGCGATGCCACCCTGGCAGATTCTTCAGGCAACTCCCTCATGGCGATTTCGACCGCTCTTCCGAATCCGACAATGGCCGGAACATTCAAAGTGCCGGAACGCATTCCTTGTTCGTGTCCGCCGCCATCTTGCTGCTGAACAACCCGAACGCGGGGGTTTTTCGAACGGACGTAGAGCGCGCCGATTCCCTTGGGACCATACATCTTGTGCGCGCTCATCGAGAGAAGATGAATGTTCATCGAGCGAACATCGACAGCAGTCTTGCCGAACGCCTGCGTCGCGTCCGAATGGAAGAGAACTCCCTTCTCGAGACACAGTTTGCCGATCTCCGCGATGGCGGCAATTGATCCGATTTCGTTG
>Ga0265338_10001655_pt1 | contig 35519 bp, 25 predicted proteins | sample 42126metaG_FD_193579 | JGI IMG/M metagenome (GOLD analysis project Ga0265338, IMG submission 193579) | Rhizosphere microbial communities from Carex aquatilis grown in University of Washington, Seatle, WA, United States - 4-21-26 metaG | ecosystem: Host-associated > Plants > Roots > Rhizosphere...
ACCTTTGCTGGGCGCGGACAACAAGGTCTATGCGGTGGCGCAGGGACCGCTTTCCGTCGGTGGATTTACCGTGGGGCAGGGCGGGGCGGGCGGCGCAACGGTGACGAAAAATCAGCCCACCGTGGCGCAGATCATCGGCGGGGCAATTGTCGAACGTGAGATCCAGACGTCCATTGTTCGGGACAACAATGTTGAGCTTTTGTTGCGCGACCCCGACTTCACTTCGGCCGTGCTCATGGCTGATGCCATCAACGAAGTTTTCACCAACGCTGCGCGGGCCGTGGATTCCACTTCGGTGCAGGTCCGCATGCCGGCCGGGGCCGAGAATTCCCCGGTGGATTTCATTGCCCGGGTCGAAAACGTCGAAGTCACGCCCGACATACCCGCACGCATCATCCTCAATGAACGCACCGGGACCATTGTTGCCACCACGCGGATTCATATTTCCAGTTGCGCCGTTTCCCACGGCAATATTGTCATTAATGTTGCCTCCACCCTGACCACCTCGCAACCGAATGCGCTCAGCCAGAAGGGCCGGACGACGGTCACCCCGAGCACGTCCACCGATGTTACGGAAAACAAATCCGCCATGATCCCGCTGCCGGAAATGCCGACCGTGGAGAAGGTGGCGGCGGCTTTGAACGCGCTGGGCGTGACGCCACGCGACATGATGTCGATTTTCGAAACCATGAAGCAGGCCGGCGCGTTGCAGGCGGAACTGCTTATTCGTTGATATGGAAGTGAACCCCATTCAACGCCAGATTGTCGCTTCGGACATCGCCCCCGAACAGTTGGCGGGCAATACCCGCTTGACGGAGAAACAGAAAATCACCGAGGCGAGCCGGCAGTTTGAAGCGGTGTTATTGCGGCAGATTCTCGGGGAATCACAAAAAACCGTCATCCCCTCGGAGTTCTCGGACAATTCCACCGCGGCGGGCATCTATCAGGATCTCATCACCAATACGCTGGCGGACGATATTTCCAAATCCGGCGCTTTCGGCATCGCCAAGACCTTTGAACAACAACTCAACCGCCCGCCCAGCGCCGATCCGAAGTCCGGTCACAGTGCTGTCCTGGGGGCATTGTCAGCACGACACGCCAAAATTGGCGCTGTCCGGCCTGAAATCCTGGCCGGGCACGGAAGCAAATCCATGCCGCTCCACCATCACACGGTTTCTCTTTCCGTCAAACATCCATGAATGTCCTGCTCCCCAAACTCATTGACGCCCTGCGCGAAGAATTGAAGCAATACGGCGAAATGCTCGCCCGGCTTGACCACCAGCAAAACGTGGTGGTGCGCCGGCAAACTGACGACATCCTGCCGAGCGTGGCCGCCATCAACGAGCAGGCTTCGACCATAGCCGCCAGCCGGTCCGAGCGCGAACAGCACCAGCGCGACGTGGCGCGCGAGTTGAATTTGCCGGAAACCGCCGCATTCAACGCCATCGTGCCCTTGTTGCCGGCAGACTACCGTCCGTTGGTGCAGGCATTGGTGCAGGAAAACAATGAACTGCTCTTTCGTGTCCAGCAGCGTGCCCGGCAAAACCATTTGCTGTTGAGTCATGCGGTTGAACTCATGCAACGCCTGATCAATGTGATTTTTCCCGGCGCCGCGCCGATGACCTACGATGGGGCGGGGCAGGTGCCGGCCATCAATTTGCCGCAACATTCACTTTACGAAGCCGTCGGTTAACCTGGACTTAACGTATGCTCGGACTATTTGGCACACTGAATCTGGCTGCCCGCTCGCTGCAAACGCAGATGACGGGCGTGGAAGTATCGGGACAAAATCTCGCCAACGTCAACACCACCGGTTACACGCGCCAGCGCGTTGACATCCAAACCAGCGCGGATGTCACGACTGCCATCGGGCCGGAAGGCACTGGTGCCAATGCGGTGGCCATCCAGCAACTGGTCAATTCGCTGCTCAACAACCAGATTCAAGGCCAGCAAAGCACCAGCGGTTACTGGAACGCGCAGCAAAGTGCGTTGCAATCCGCGCAGACGGACCTCAATGAATTTCTGAACGGCACCGGCAGTTCCAGCAGTACTTCCTCTGCCGCCGACAGCACCACCAGCTCCGGTTTGTCCAGCCAGTTGAGCGGTTTGTTCAGCGCTTTTCAAAGCCTGGCCACCTCGCCCACGTCGATGACGGCGCGGCAGGCGGTCATCAACCAGGCCCAAAACCTGGCGTCCACGTTCAACCAGATTGACGGCCAGCTCAACACCCTGCATGATGCGCTCAATACCTCTTTGAACAACGACGTGGGATCAGCGAACAAGCTGCTTACAGACATTGCCAGTTTGAATTCGGAGATTTCCTCCGCTGAGTTTAACGGAGGTACCGCCAACGATCTGTTGGACGCCCGCGAGCAGGATCTGGAAAATCTGTCCAATCTGGTGAACGTCCAAACCAGCACCGGCACAGGGAATTCCGTGAATGTTAGCATCGGCGGTCAAACACTCGTCTCCGGCAATCATCTGATGGACACGTTGCAAACCTACGACGCCGGCAACGGACAATTACTGGTACAAACCGCTACCGGTGGCGTGCCGTTGACACTTACTGGTGGATCGATCCAAGGTACTATTGATGCCCGGGACAATACACTAACAACCTTGCATAACGGCGTTATTGCACTGGCATACAACCTTATCATTGAAGTCAACTCCATTCACAGCGGCGGTTACAGTCTTACCGGCAGCTCCGGAGCGAATTTTTTCAGCGGAACCGGTTCGAGCGACATCTCTGTCAATCAATCGCTGGTGGATAATCCGGCTTTGATCCAGGCCTCCGGTTCTTCGACCGCAACCGGTGATAATAGTGTGGCTTTGGCACTGGCGCAGTTGGTCTCCACCACGAATGCCGGCCTAGGAAACCAGACGTTTGGCGATGCCTATACCCAAACCGTTGCCGGAATGGGTGATGCGTTGCAAACCGCCAACGACCAGGTGACCAATCAAACGGCGGTGACCAACATGCTGCAAATCCAGCGCGGTTCGGTCAGCGGTGTGAATGTGGACGAGGAAATGACCAACCTGATGGGCTTTCAACGTGCCTACGAGGCCTCGGCGCAACTGGTGACAACCATCAATACGTTGATGGGTGATACGCTGGCCATGAAGACAGCTTGATTTTATGCGCGTCGCCACCAACGCTTACACGGATTCGATGTTGAATCAGTTCAACATCCTGACCGCCCGGCAAAATGCCCTGCAGAATCAGGCGGCCACCGGTTTGCGCATTCAATCAGCCTCGGATGATCCGGCGGCGATGGAGAGCACATTGCGGGATCTTTCCCAGAAAGCAGCGCAAAACCAATACGCCAGCAACATTGGCACACTGCAAACCCGCGCCACGGCGGTTTACAACGTGATGCAATCGCTCCAGACGATTTCCAATCGCGCCAGTGAAATTGCCACCTCCGCCGGCAGCCCCACCGCCTCGCCGGCGCAATTGGACAATTACGCCAATGAAGTGCAACAACTGATCCAGCAGGCGGCGCAGTTGATGAACACCAAGGATCCAGCCTCCGGCCAGTACCTTTTCAGCGGCACCAACTCCACCCAGACACCGTATCTCACCACCACCGATGTCAACGGGAACATCACCGCTGTGACTTATCACGGCAATGCCTCCGTCAATCAGGTGGAAATAGCCCCCGGCACCACGGTGTCCGCGGATGTACCGGGTGAGAACACCGGCACCAGCGGGGCGCGTGGATTGATCACCGATGGCACTTCCGGGGCCGACCTTTTCAATCATCTTATCAGTTTGCAGAACAACCTTCAGTCCGGGAACACGGCGGCGATCACGAGCACGGACAGCGCCAACCTGCAAAAGGACGAAAACAACCTGCTTTATCAGATCAGCAACAACGGCGCGGTTCAAAACCATCTCACCAGCGCGGCCACCTTTGCTGCCAACCAGTCGTCATCGCTCGACCAGATGATATCAAATTCCTCCAGCGCTGATCTGGTTCAAACCATGGTGCAGCTCAGCCAGGCGCAGACCGCCTATCAGGCGGCGCTCCAAAGCAGCGCCAAAATCATGCAGCTTTCGTTGTTGAATTACCTGCCGTAGCTGGACTTCGAATTCTTTCTTCGCGCTGATGAAACGCATTCAACAAGGCAATTTTAGCCCGGTCACCACCCAAATTTGCCGGGTAGGCCGTAATTACGACACCGGCGCCGTGAATTTTTGTTCTTTTTTGCCGGTTTTTTGTGCCCCGGCAAATTCCTCCGCCCATGGCACATCCGTTGCTAAACACCATTTGACATGAAATGCGCCGAAACCATTGAAACCGAAATGCCCGCTGTGGTCCCCGGCAACCAGTTGCGGTTGCCGATGGGTCTTCTGGGGTTTGAACAGATCAAGGATTACGTTCTCTTGGTGAACCCCGCCGAAGAGCCGTTCGCCTGGCTGCAGGTCGAGGCCAACGCCTCCCTTGCGTTCGTCGTCGTGGATCCTTTTCTGGTCATGCCCGCCTACCAGCCGGACATCCCGCAGCCGGACGTGGATTTTCTTGGATTGAAACAGCCGAGCGATGCGCTGCTGCTGAACATTGTGACGGTCCACGGTCCCAATCGCGCCACGGTGAATTTAAAGGGTCCCATCGTGGTCAATCGCCTTACTCACGTTGGCAAACAGGTCATTCTTGCCAACGCCGCCGAATATTCGGTGCAGCATCCATTGCCCGTCACTGAAACCACCTAACCCTTTAACCTCATGCTCATTCTTTCGAGAAAGTCAGGCGAAAGCATTGTGATCGACGGGCGCATTCACGTGAAAATTGTGCGCGTGGAAGGCGAGGTCATCAAGATCGGCATCGAAGCGCCCCTGGATGTGCCGGTTCATCGGAAGGAAGTTTACGATGAGATTCAGTTGAGCAACCAGCAGGCGCTCACCCGGCAGAGTTCGCCGTTGCCCAAAATGGCGGGCACGGCCAAGGCCAAGACCCCGCTGGTTCACAAGGCCGGTTTGCAGAAGGCATGAAAGCCTGCGACCAAGGGTCGAAATGATTTACGCGGCGACAGCCGCAAACGATGTCAGCGATTAACGTCGGTCGCTAAAACGGCGAAGACCGCTGGCTCCTTCCCCGGGCGGGCCGGTTTTCCGGTCCGCCCGGAAATGAGGAGCAAACCGGATCCTCAAACTGGAACCATGCCGGATATAACCCGGCGAAGAGGCTTTCGGACTGATGACCAAAAGCCAACCATTTTTAAAATCGGAAAGAAACTGGATATGACCATTTCCCTGGACGACGGTCTCACCCTGCAACTCGGCGAACACAGTTACATCCACGATCAAAAAATCCGGAACCCCAGCGGCGCCCTGACCCACATTGCCATCGGGAAGTTCTGTTCCATTGCCACGGATTTGACCGTTGTCGGATATGACCATCACCATGAATGGATCACGACGTATCCCTTCCTGGATGACGCCCACCGGGCCGTCTGGCCAGGGACGACAGGGATTCCCTACCCGCAGGCACCTGAATTCGGCAGCAATAAAAATCGCGGCGACATCGCCATCGGCAATGATGTCTGGATCGGCTACAACGTAAAATTGTTCAAGGGAATAACGATCGGCAACGGTGCGGTCATCGGCGCCTGTTCCCTCGTCAACAAATCGATTGAGCCTTACACCATTGTTGCCGGGACCCCGGCCCGCCCTATCCGCAAGCGGTTCACGGATGCGGAAATCGCCGTGCTTGAACGGATCCGTTGGTGGGACTGGCCGCCCGGTTTGATCAACCAGTATCTGCCGTTCCTTTGCAGTTCGAGAATTGCCGACCTGGAAAGATATCTGGCGTCGGATCCGGAAATTCTGCGGCTGAAATCGGAAAAGAATGGCAGCGATGCTCCGGCGCTTCAGTCGCAAAATGGTGCGGCCAAAGCCGGCTCTTCCGCCCCAACGAAATTTCCCGCCATCCGGAAACACGTGGCCGAAATCCATAACAGTTGTCACTTCATCGAGAATGCGCTGATTCTGCATCCGCGTACGCTCTATCACTGTTGCATTCCCGTGAAGGGCAAGTTTGGTTCCACCCGGATTTGCGATTACCAGGGTGGCCCGTTGCCGATCGATAAAATCATCGAGAGCCGGGACTTTTACCGGCGAAATCTGGCCAGTCCGGAGACCACCAAAAAGTTGCATTGCGAGGGTTGCGTGTACCAGAAGCGGCAGGATTGGAACAGTTCCTACCTGTTCACCAACCTGCACTTCAACCATACCCTGTTGTGCAACCTGGAGTGCAATTTTTGCGTCCAGCGCGGCATGGATGCGAGGCTCATGAAGCCGGACTACGATGCTCTGCCGGTGTTGCGCCAGATGATCGACAACCAGTGGCTGGCTCCCGACGCCTACATTTTTTGGGCCGGAGGGGAACCGACGCTCCTGCACGATTTGGGTGATTGTTTGAAACTGGCGATGGCTTACGGCACACGCAATGAAATCGCCACCAACGGGACCATTTTCTCCCAGGCGGCCTATGAACTTATGTCTCCCAACGGGCGGCTCTGTCTCAAGACCAGCATGGATTGCGGCACGCCCGAAACCTTCGTCCGGATGAAGGAAAAAGACCTTTTCCATCAGGTCTGGGCCAACCTGGCGAAATACGCCTCCACGGGTGCGGAGGTCAGCGCCAAATATATCATCTGCCACGATAACCTGGATCGCAAAGACCTTGACGGCTTTGTGGAACAGGTGCGGATCAATAAAATCCGCTGGGTGCATGTTGACATCAATCACAATTACGCCGAGTCCGAGGTCGGCGCCAGGCACATTGACGCGGCGGCCTATTTGCAGACAACCCTGCAACAGGAAGGAGTTACCGTGCATTGCGGTGTGCATAGCACGGCGGCGATTCCTGATTTCAACCGGCGGGTTCAGTCCACCAAAGTACAACGTTCCAACCCGCAAAAGCCGGCGTATGTTGACAGGCCTGCCATTTTCAATTCGACGGCCGCCCCGGTTCCCCGGCTGTCGGCGTTGCCGGTGGCAGCCGCCCCGATCGGCCAGCGCAACGGTCATGCGCCTGCTGTTTCAACCAATGGCAGCCGGAATGTTCCATCCCAGACCCATCCTGCTCATCAACCCCGCACCGCCTTGGACGAGTTTCATGCCCATGCCACCGATTACTTTGCCGATGTCGTGCCGCCACCGCTGTCCGAACTGCATCTGCGGAACAGCCGCATTGTTCCCAACCGCGACCACATCCTGCCCTTGATGCCCAAGGGTGGCATCTGTGCCGAGGTCGGCACCCAGACCGGTGGTTTTGCCAAGCTGATCCTTTCAATCCTGCAACCTTCCAAATTGCACATCTACGATATTGATTACAGCCTGTTCGATCATGCCCATTTTGCTTCGGCCATCGAAAAGGGCGTCGTGGAATTGCATCAGGGGGATTCCTCGACCCTCCTGGGAACCTTGCCTGACCGGCACTTTGATTTCATCTACATCGACGGTGACCATTCCTACAACGGGGTGGTGAAGGACCTGGAACAGTCATCCCGGAAGATCAAGGACGAAGGCTGGATTGTTTGCAACGACTACACGATTTATTCCCCGCTGGAGAAAACGAAGTATGGGGTTTATCGCGCGGTGAATGAATTTTGCCTCAACCATGGATTTGAAATCATTTACCTCGGCCTCCATCAATGGGGCTATCACGACGTCGCCCTCAAACGGCGAAAAGTGTGAACTCTGGAGGATTCCCATGACCACGCGCGATCCGCTATCTCCGTTTCCTTCCCTGCCAGCGGGTGTTGCGCCTGCCGGTGCACGCCGGTTGCGGGTCTGCATCGCCAGTTGTGAGTTCATCGGTCCGATCCGCAACGGCGGCATCGGCACGGCCTACACGGCCATGGCCCGGTCCTTGGCGGCCGCCGGTCATGACGTAACCCTGTTCTACACCCAGGGCCAGCACTGTGAGAACGAGAATTTCACCCATTGGAGGACCGTTTACCAGAAAGAGGGATTGAAATTGGTCGCGCGACCGTCTGATCCAAAACTGCACATCGACGCGCCCGAACTCGCGACTCGTTCCTACGAAACTTATCTTTGGCTCAAATCCCAGTCCTTTGATCTGGTGCATTTTCCCGAATGGAGCGGGGACGCCTATTATTCCCTCCAGGCCAAACATCAGGGGCTGGCCTTCCAACACACACTTTTTTGCATCGGCACCCACAGCCCGAACGCGTGGTTGAAACAGGCCAATTCCGAACACTACGCCCACCCGCTGGACCTCGAGGTGGATTTCATGGAACGCCGCTGCGTCGCGCTGGCGGACATCGTGGTCAGTCCCTGCCAGTACATGCTGCATTGGATGCTCGAGAACGGATTCGAACTGCCGGCTCGCAGTTATGTGCAGCAAAACATCCTGCCCGCCAGTGCCCGCGGCCCGGGCACCAAACCGTCCGATTCTCTCCTGCCGGTTTCCGAAATCGTTTTCTTCGGCCGGTTGGAAACCCGGAAGGGGATTGAGCTTTTTTGTGATGCCTTGGACCGTTTGGCAAAAGAGCCCGCCTTTGGACATCTGAAGATCACCTTCATGGGCAAACCGGCGACCATCAACGGCTGTGAAAGTCGTGCCTACATCGAAAATCGTGCTGCTCTATGGCCGTGGCCAAGGAACATCATCAGCGATCTCGACCAGCCGGGTGCCATGCGTTACCTCAAGCAACCGGGCCGACTGGCTGTCATTCCTTCGTTGATGGAAAATTCCCCTTACACCGTTCTGGAATGTCTTGGCAGCCACATCCCTTTTCTGGCCAGCCGGGTGGGCGGGATTTCTGAATTGATTTCGGATGACGATGTGGCGCAAGCCACTTTCCGGCCTTCGGCCGCCGAACTTGCCGGTTTGCTGTCCCAGACTTTAAAGGCGGGCATCCGCCCCTGGAAACCAGCGGTGGAAGCCGCCGCGAGCGAAACAGCCTGGATGGCGGGGCATGAAGCCATCCGCGCCGAATGCATCGCCGCCCGGCCAACGCCGGTTCCGCTGCCCGAGGAAAAACCGCTGGTGACCGTCTGCATCGCCCATTTCAACCGCCCGCATTTTCTCAAGCAATCCCTTGCCTCGCTGGAAGCGCAGGATTATCCCAATTTCGAAGTCATCGTGGTGGACGACGGTAGTACCAGCCCGGAGGCCATCCAATATCTGGCCGACATTGAACCAGGATTGAAACAGCGCAACTGGCGCATCATCCGCCAGGAAAACCGTTATCTCAGTGCTGCCCGTAACACGGGAGCGCGCCATGCCCGCGGGGAATACCTCATGTTCATGGACGACGACAACTTCGCCAAGCCGGAGGAAATCAGCACGTTTGTCAAAGTTGCTCGGCACACCGGCGCGGATATCGTGACCGCTAGCATGGATTATTTTGAAGGTACAGAACAACCCCGGTCAAATGGCAAACCGGTCACCCGCTGGGTGCCGCTGGGCCCCGATGCCGCATCAGGTTTTTACCGCAATGTTTTCGGCGATGCCAATTGCCTGGTCCGGCGCAGCACCTTCGAGAAGCTCGGCGGATTCACGGAAATCCACGGCGTGACCCACGAAGACTGGGAATTTCTGGCCAATGCCGTGCTCAAAGGCTGTCATTTGGAAGTCATTCCGGAAGCCCTGTTCCATTACCGCTTCGTCCCGGACAGCATGATCCGGTCAACTTCCAAGTACCGGAATCACTTGCGGCATATCCGTCCTTATCTGGACGCGATCCCGCCGGCGATGCATCAGATTCTCCGGATGGCGCAGGGAGCATGGATTTCCGAATCCACCGGGCGTGCCCGGGCCCGAATGGTGACCGAGCTTTCCCTCAAATGGCGCAGTCAGTTTGAAGCGGCAAACATTCTGGCCGGTTTGGGCCACGAGAAGGCCGCCGGGGAGATGTTTCTGACTGCACTCAATTCCGCCACGGCCACCAACCATTCCCTCGTCATCCTCGAGGCCATGCTCGATATCGGTCGCGGACTGCGAAAATTCGATGCCGGTCGCGGCCGGGAAATCCTGCGTTTGGCCGTCCAATTGGGTGAAAAAACCCGGTGTCCGGAAGCCGTCCGCAAAGCCGAGGCGTTGCTGGCGGAAGCTCCCGGGACCAACGTTCCTGCCAAAATCACCGCAGAGCCAACCCGGAGCAAACCGATAAAAACTCTGTCAACCGCCGCTCCGGTGGTCAGCATCATCATCCCGACCTTTAACAATCTGCCGTTGACCCAATCCTGCCTGGAGTCTCTGACAAGGATACCTTCCAGCCACACATTCGAAATCATCGTCGTGGACAACGCCTCCACGGACGGGAGTCTGGAATTTTTGCGCGAACAGGAAAAGGACGGCCGCATCCGGCTCGTGATCAATTCGCGTAATGAAGGTTTTGCCTGCGCTTGCAACCAGGGCGCGCGGGACGCCAGCGGTACGCTGCTGTTGTTCCTCAACAACGATACCAAGGTCACGACGGGCTGGCTCAATGCGATGGTTCACGCTGCGCGCCGACCTCACGTGGGCGTTGTCGGGGCCAAACTGCTTTACGCCGATGATCACATCCAACATGCCGGCATCGGATTCATCAATGACATTCCCGACCATCCCCATCGCCACGCTTCGGCGGATGCGCCGGAAGTGAGCCAGTTCCGCGAACTCGACATGGTCACCGGTGCCTGCCTGCTGATCCAGCGCGGGTTGTTCTTCAAACTTGCGGGTTTTGACGAGGCCTATCGCAATGGGGTCGAGGACATTGACCTCTGTTTGCGAGCCCGGGCGGCGGGTTGGAAGGTTGTCTATGAACCCAGGGCTGTGGTGTATCATCTCGAAGGCCAGAGCGCCGGGCGGTTCAGTCACGTCAGCGAAAACCTTCGGATTTTCTTTGAACGCTGGGGTAAATCATTTGACGCCCAAAAAAGATTCATCGCTCCTCGGCCGGCCCGCATCATGGCGGCCAGCCACAGCCTGCTGCTGGAAAATGCAAAGCAAATCCCGGTCGCCTGGATTGGTTCCTTCCTGGATCATGGAAGTCTCTCCCATGTAAACCGCGAGTTTACCCGGGCGTTAAAATCGCAATCCCAAATCGAACTCCATTGTGTGACCAACGGTGCGACGATTGCTCCGGGCTTTGAAAAACAGGCTCATGAAATTTCCCCGGCACCGCCAGCGGAAACCGCCGTGACCGTGCGTCATGCCTGGCCGCCGGACTGGAAACGCCCGGCAACCGGGCAACTGGTGGTCATTCAACCCTGGGAATTTGGCGCTTTGCCTGAACAATGGGTGAAGGATTCAACCCGCGTTGACGAGTTCTGGGTGCCGTCCGAATACGTCCGCCACCTTTATGTCGAATCCGGTGTGCGGGCGGACAAGGTGAGGGTCGTGCCCAATGGCGTGGACCCGGAAAAATTCAATCCGCAGTTCGCGCCCATGAAGCTGGCCACGGAAAAGAGATTCAAATTCCTTTTCGTCGGCGGAACGATCTTCCGCAAAGGGCCGGACTTGTTGCTCAAGGCATTCCTGGACAACTTTACGGCGGCGGACGAGGTCTGTCTCGTCATCAAGGATTTCGGCGGCAAGACCGTCTATGCCGGGCAAACCTTTGAATCGCAAATCCAGGCGGCGAAGTCCCAACCCAACGCCCCGGAAATCCTGCATCTCAATGAGGAACTGTCGCCGGATTCGCTGCCCGGTCTGTACACCGCATGCGATTGCCTCGTGTTGCCGTATCGCGGCGAGGGTTTTGGTTTGCCAGTGCTCGAAGCCATGGCCTGTGGTCTGCCGGTCATCGTCACCGCCGGCGGAGCGACGGATGATTTTGTGCGTGACGATTTTGCGTGGCGCATTCCCGCGGAGCGCCGGGTTTTTGGACGGGAAGTCAGCGGGCTGAAACTTGCCGGTGCCGGATGGTTGCTGGAACCGGATGCTGCCTCGCTGGGCCGGGCGATGCGTGAAGCGTTTACCAATCCACCCGAAACGCGCCGGCGCGGGGAGCTCGCCGCCCGGCACGCCAGACAGTTTTATTCATGGCAAAACGCCGCTGCCATGGCTGCGCAACGCATCCGCGAACTTGCCTTGCGGCCGCCGGAACCGGCCAAATCCACGCTCCCCCAAAAATCGCCTGCTTCCAGGATCAAAATCACCCTGCCGCCGTGCGCCCTGGTCGGACATCTCGCGGCCGCGCGCGAGCTGGTCCGGCAGAAAAAATTCCGCGCCGCAGGGGAAGCCGCGCTGGCGGTGCTGGCGCGACGTCCATTTCATCCCGAAGCCGCCTTGTTGCTTGCGGAAATCGCGCAAAGTGTGGGCGATGGCCGGTCGGCCAGGCTTTGCGCCGAACATGCCCGCCGTATCGCACCGGAATGGAAGCCGGCAAAAAAGTTTCTGAACCAGCGCCTTAAAGATGGTGCGCGGCCGGAATGGCTGAAATTGCCGGAGTTCATCAACCCTCCATCGCCGGTTTTTGCCCCGAAACTGTCTGTCTGCCTGATCGTCAGGAATGAGGAGAAATTTCTCGGCCAATGCTTGAAATCCATCCGTGATCTGGCTTCGCAAATCGTGGTTGTCGATACGGGTTCGACGGATCGCACGGTGGAAATTGCGAAAGAACACGGCGCGGAGGTTCATGACTTTCCTTGGTGTGACGATTTCAGTGCCGCGCGCAATACCGCGCTGGAACACGCCACCGGCGACTGGGTGCTCATGCTGGATGCAGACGAGGAATTGTCCGCTGAAGGTCGTGAAAAATTGAAGACGGCGATGACCGATCCGGCCGTGATGGCCTGGCGGCTGCCGATCGTGGATGTGGGTCGTGAGGCGGACGGTTGTTCTTATGTCCCTCGATTTTATCGCAATGCGCCCGGACTATTCTACGTTGGGCGCGTTCACGAGCAGGTTTTCAGCAGCCTCGAAGTCCGCCGGGCCGAATGGGGACTGGAAAACCGCATCGGCGATGCGACGCTGATCCATCATGGCTACACGGCCGAACTGACGCGTGATCGGAACAAGGTGGAACGCAATCTGAAGTTGCTGGAACGCGCCGTCGCTGAGTTGCCGGATGAGCCGCATCTGTTGATGAACCTCGGTCTGGAACTGGCGCGTTCCGGGCGTGAAACCGAGGCGCTGGAACGCTACCAGGAAGCTTTCCGGGTTTTATCGTCAAAACCCGCCGCAGAAATTGTCCCCGAATTGCGCGAGACCTTGCTGATGCAGTTGTGCGCGCGGCTGACGGCGGCAAAACGGTTTGACGAAGTCGTGTCCTCCCTTGCCTCGTCTCTGGCTGGGCTGAATGGCGGATTGACGTCGTCATTGCATTTCTCGCTTGGCCTGGCGCATCTTGAACTGAGGCAGTTCAGTGAAGCCGCCGATCAGATGCGCCAGTGCCTGGCGAAACGCGGCCAGCGGAGTCTTGCCCCCATCAACCGGGAAATCAACACCGCCGCGCCGTATCATTGCCTGGCCCTGAGCCTCGCCCGATCGGGTGATGTTGCCGGCGCCGAAAAGGCGTTTCAGCAAGGCCTGACCGAAACCGGCCATGGAGATGCGTTGCGGCTCGATTACGCCAGATTTCTTGCGGGACAAAATCGTCCCCTGGATGCCCTGCAGCGCCTCAATGAAGTGGTTGCGGAAAATAAACTGCATCTGGGCGCCTGGCAACTGGGCGGACAAATCGCCCTGAGCCGCCCGGAATTCCTCGAATTTGCGCGTGACTGGACCGGCGAGGCCATGCAGCACGTGCCCAAAGACCCTATGGTCATGACGCACCGGGCTGAAGCGCTGATGTTGAGTGAAGATGTCACCGGGGCGCTCGAATTGTGGGACCGGGTCTGGAATCTGGCGCCCCAGCCTGACGTGCTTGGCGCGTTGATTTTATGCGAGACAGTGGAATCGCTGACAACTCATGCGCCGTCGGAAGGGCAGGGGGAAATGGCCGTGAGCCGCGCGTTCATCGAGTGGTATCGCAAGTTGATGGCGGTAAAAGCGCACCAAACCATTGTGCGGTTGAACGAACAGACGGACAAACTGGCGCGGGCGCTGCCGGGTGCCTCCCGGTTGCTGGAAGCGGCCATGGCCGAGGCATCCCGGGTCCGGGTGGCCAGCGTGTAATGCTTGTCTGAAAATGTCGCGGCGGGCCTCCCGGCCTGCCGTAGAGGGCGGCATCCTGTCCACCCTCCGCAGTACTGCTACGGAGGACGGGCCGCCCGGGAGAATCGCTGCCTTGACGCCGTGGCTTGGGATTTCAAAAGGGTTAATGATGGCGGACGGGTTTTTTCCGCCGGCTGGAAGCCCGGCTCTACGTCAGCCAAGATGGCTGACGCGATATTTTCAGACAGGCTCTGACCAATGATTCAAATCAAAAGACGACTTCGGCCGCGCTGGCCGCATCGCTTTTTTTGTCCGCAAGCTTTTCCATGACGATTTTGGAAGCGTCATACATGTCATAGGGCTTGCCGAGAATGCTGACGTCAAATGCTTCAAGGCGGTCGTACGTCGCGTCATTCAAAAAGCCGGAGGCGAGAACAAATTTGGTTTTGGGCCAGCGTTTCGCGATTTCCTCGATCAGTTCCAGGCCGTTCATGCCGGGCATGTTGTAGTCGGTAAAGATCAGGTCCACAGCTTCGCCGGATTCCTCGAGGACCTTGAGAGCCTGGTGGCCGCTGCTGGCCACCAGAACGTTGAGCCCCGTCATCTGCAAAAATTTCTGGGTAAAGTCCCGCAGGAGATCCACGTCGTCCACCACCAGAACCCGGCCTTTGCATTGGGCCAGCGGAACATGTTCCGGTTTGGCCACCGGCGCGAGCTGTTCCTGCGCAATGGGCAGGTAAATATGAAAGGTCGTTCCCCGATTGAGGATGCTTTCGACGTCCACAAACCCGCCGGCTTCCTCCGCGACCCGCTGCACGATGGGCAATCCGAGGCCGGTGCCCTTGCCCTGTTCCTTGGTGGTAAAAAACGGTTCAAAAATCCGGACCAGAACGTCGGCCGGAATGCCGCAGCCGGTATCGGCCACGCTGCAACGGGCATAAGGCACGCCGGATGCAAGTTTGTGTTGCGTCACGAGTTCAGCGGAAGGTTCGACAATCGTGTTGGTCAGGGTCAGGCGGCCGCCATCCGGCATGGCGTCCTGGGCGTTCACGCACAAATTGAGCAGGGCTTGGCTGGCCTTGGTGGGATCCAGTTTCACCCGGAGCGGTTTGGCGGTGGGGTTCAATTCTACGGTCACATTGTTGCGGAGGGTCCGCCGTCCCAATTGGTTGGCCTCCTTGATGACCTTGTTCAGGTCCAGCACGATACGACGTTCGTCCGAGACGCGGCTGAAAGAAAGCAATTGTTGGGTAATCTCGGCGGCGCGGGCTGCCGCCATGTCCACTTTTTCCAAACCCCGGCGCAAGGGTGAATCGGCCGTCGCTTGCATGAGGACCAGGCTGGTGTGGCCGCGGATGACCTGGAGCAGGTTGTTGAAATCATGGGCCACGCCGGCGGCCAGCGTTCCGATGATGTCCATTTTTTGCGCCTGGAAGAGCTGGTTTTGGAGTTCGTGATGCTGGGTCTGGTCGGTGATATTGCAAATCAAGCCACGCATCTGCGCTCCGTTAATCCAGGGCGATATTTTTACCAGCCAATGCCGGTTGTCCGGTGAGCGGAAATGGTTGTCCTGGGCTTTGCCGCTGCGGATGACTTCCTGGAAGGCTGCTTGCAGCTCCGCTCGGCGCACGGGGTCAGGCACGTAATCAAGCAAAGCGTGGCCGATCTTCGGAGCCCCGTTCAAGCGAATGCCGCCGTGCTCCGCCGGCAGATGCCGCCACCCGTCATTGATGTGGGTGAGTTTGAATTCGCAATCCAGGCTGTAAATCGCGCCGTCCAGGGATTGTAAAATGCTCTGCACAAAATCGCGTTCCGTCCGGAGGGCATCCTGCAGGTGTTTGCGGACAGTGATGTCGCGTTCGCACACGACGTAACCCATGAAGCGCCCGGCAATATCGGAAATCGGCGAGATGGTGGATTCAACGTGATAGGTCTCGCCGTTGCGGCGCACGTTGACGAATTCACCGATCCATTCCCGGCCCTGGCTAACCCGTTCGCGATAGGCGGCGATTTTTTCCTGTTCAAACGGCGCGCGCAGGAAATCATCCGCGCGGCCAAGGACTTCTTCCAGGCCGTAGCCGGTATTGGTTTGAAATGCGGGATTGACAAACGTGATCCGCAGATCGGCGTCGGTGACCAAAAAGACATCCGGCGTGGCGTCGACGGCGGTGATGAGCCGTTGGATGTGGGATTCAAGTCGAAGGCGATGGCCCGTGTCCTTGAAAGTGACCAGGCAACAATCGCCATCCAAAGAAACCACCTCCAAATCCATCGACGAAAGAGGAGACCCGTCCCGGAGAACCGTGACGGAATGAAGCTTTTCCAGATGAGAAACGTGGAGTTGCAGAATCCGTTTCAGCTTCAAATCCGAGGGAGGCGAAAGGATTTTGAAGATGGAAAACGATCCTGGTTCCAAAACCGGCCGGAGTTTGAAGAGGCGCATCGCCTTCCGGTTGATCTGCAGGGCGATTCCGTCCGTGCGGCAGACCATTTGGGCCTCTTCGGAGGTGTTAAAGACATTGTCCCACCAACGGCAGGCGTATTCCTCCTCCGCTGGCAGTCTATGATTGGAAAAATCATTCATGAATCACCACCGGATGCGATCACCCGTAAACAACCAATGACTGTTTAATCGGCTGAATCCGGTTATGGTTTAACACTTTTTCGATAAAGGTGGCGTTCATGCGCTGGCCTTCCGGCACGAGCAACAGGCCGCTGTGGGTGTAAATGCCCTGGGCCAAAACCATGCCCGGGCGCAGCTCGGCGAGCCCCACCTGTCGTTCCTTGCGGGGAACCGTCGTCATGGCTTGGGCCCGTAAAAAAACGCGGACGGCTTCGGGATCAAACACGGTTCCGGAGTCCATTTTCACCTTTTCGGTTGCATCCGCGTCAATCAGCCGGCAGGAGGCATAGGCCACCGGCACCGCGAGAACGCGGGCCAGCCAGGGAATGTTCTCGCCCACAAGCTGGTCGGGATAACCACTGCCGTCATAATTCTCGTGATGGGCACGGATGATTTCCCCGACTTTTTTCAGGTCGCTGCCGAACGCGGCCAGTTCCTGGCCGAGGATGGGATGTTGTTCGATGAGGGCCTTTTCGGCCGGGACGAGTGAACGCGGATCTTCCTGCCATCGGCGGATGATCTGGCGCGGCACGCCCACGAGGCCGATGTCATGCAACAGGGCGCTGGTTTCGAGCAGGCGCCGGTCCTCGTCACTGAGTTGGAGCAGTTGGACGATGGACCGGCACAATTGGCCCACGCGCCGCGCCTGGTTGCCAAGAGACGGGTAAAACGTCTGCATCGTGTGAACACAAAGTTCCATGGAGCGGACAAGGTTGCTTTCCAGGGCCGTGTTCACGTCCGCCAACTGCCGGTTTTGCTGGGCGACCAGCTGGACCTGTTGTTCGAGCGAGCGGTTCAATTCCACCAGCTGCTCATTCATGGCCTGCGTGGCCTCCTGCAGGCGGGCGTTCTGACAGATCAATTCATGGCGTTGAACGCCGTTTTTGATTGTGGCCAGGAATTCCTCGTGCAGCCAGGGCTTGACGATGAACCGGAAAATTTCCCCTTTGTTGATCGCATCAATGACCGTGCCCAGATTGACCACGGCGGTGATCAGGATGCGCGTCGCGCTGGGCTGGATCTGCTGGGCGCGGGCCAGCAGTTCGAGACCGGACATTTCGGGCATGATCTGGTCGGAAATAATGACGGAGAACGCCTGTTTTTTCAGATGTTCCAGCGCCTCCAGAGGGTCGGATGCGCAGATGGTGTTGTAGTGACAACGCCGCAGGGTGTTTTGCAGCGTCGTCAGCACGGCTTTCTCGTCATCCACCACCAAAATGGGAGCTGCCGGAACGGAGGTTGTGTCCGGATTAGTCATGGCAGATTTTGAGGATTGGACTGGTCAAGAGAACGAGGTCCAGGCTGCCGGGCGCTCCATACCGTAGGAACGTTGGATTTGTTTCAAATTCCGTCCTGCCTTGCAGAGTTGATCGAGCTTCACCCGGGTGGCTTCCTGGATGGCATTAAGCAATGTCTGGTTGCGTTTTTCGAGCTGGATCAATTCGTTGATCGTGGCATTCAGAATCTTTTCTTTGATTCCCTGGCTGCCCTTGGACTTCATCCATTCCTCTCGAGCCGCTGGTGACAGATGAGAAATCCGTTCCTGCAGTTGTTGCAGCGCCTTTTGGCAGGCGGCAACCAGGCTCCAGTTGCCCGCGCCGATGGCTTCGCCTTCAGTCTCTGCGAGACGGCGCCACTCCTGGTAGGCCTCGGTGAGATCACGCTCGGCGTTCATAAACTGGTTTCAAGCGGTGGCAAAGGCCGGAGATTCGGCGGGCAGCGCCATCGGGAGAGGATTTTGGTCCTGAAGCATCGTCGCCCACGCATCCCGCAACACCGTAAGATGACGGATGACTTCCTTGACGCCGGTCGATTCTTTTTTGACGTTGCTTTCCCGGAGACGCCGGTCAAAGTAATCATAGAGCCGGCGTAGCGTGCTGGCAATTTCCCCGCCCTGTTCCATGTTCAGGGCACAGTTCAGTTCGCGGATGATTTCCTGCGCGCGCTGGAGGTTGTTATGAACCGTCATGTTTGCCTCTCCCGGGTCAGCATGGGAAAAGCCGGGCAGTGAGCGCTCGAGCGACCGGAGTGCGCCCTCATACAGCATCAGGATAATCTGCCCCGGCGGTGCGGTCAAAGTAGTGATCCGGCGGTATGAATTCCAAGGGTTGGCGGTTTGCATAGGGTATATGCTCGAGGCGAGAATCGTTTCGTCAGTTCAACTAGCTCGCCTGGTTGGACGAGTTGTACGGATTGGCTTTGCTATGGATGGCCAAAAGGACCGCGATCCGGTTCAAAACGTAATCCGGCGGATATTGGGGATCGGCAACCAGCTGTTTGGCATTGGCCACCTGTTCCGGCCGGACGGTTGAAATCTGGCTCAATTGATTTTTCAGCGAGTCGGACGTCGAGAACGACACCGTGTCAGGAGCGGCCGGGGCGACATCACGTTTGCCGGCTGGCTGGGCAGGGCCCACCGGGGTAATTCGGCCTGTGTTGAACTCAATTTCCATAAGATTCTTTTTGGGTCGGTAGTTTTCTATCAGACTGCCGCCTACTTGGCACATCGGTAGCTGGGAGGGAAACTTTAGCCATTTCTTTGCGATTCGGCATCGTGGCCAGGGCTTGGGAGAGGGTATATCGGCCAAATTGCCGGGGCGAATTTTCAACTTGCCAATCGCCTGACGTCTCCCCGGTAAACCACTGTAAGGCAAAGTGATGTTGACGCGCCTGTTTGATAACCGCACGCTGTTCAGCGTCAAAGGTCTTGTCCACCGCCCAAATTATCTGTCCGGTCCGCGTATCGACCAGCTTCATCCGCCAGCCAATGGCCAGCGGGGCATAGGCATGGAAAGTGGACAACTGACAGAACAGGACGGCATCACAACTGTACATTCGCTGGAAGGAATCCAAAAAATCCGCCGGCAAAATTTCCGCGCCGGTCCACCTGAGGCGTCCGGTCTGGATCCGCAGATCTTGCGAGTTCACGGAAACAACCTCGAACTTCTTCGTTTTGATCAACTCAGCCAGCAATTCCGGCTGCAACGTTTCGGCGCCCTGGGCCAAATCATCTTGAGATCCTTCCCAAGCCACCGGGAGCATCACCACCCGCCTCAAATCCGCCGGCAAGTTCAGTGACATCTTGAACGTATTGTCTGTCTGGTCATAGGGAAGGAAAGCCGGGGCCGGTCGCAGTTTGACCGGCTGCTTTTGCGCGGAGGGCTGCGCCGGAATGCCAATCATCCCGACGGGTTCTGGTTTCACGACGGGCAGCGGTTGCATGGGCCGGGAAAATTGCGCCGGGACGGCAACCACCGCGGCGGGTTCGGGTTTCGGGGTTTGTGGTTGGAGCGCCGGGTGTGGAGTTTGCGTCTGAACCGCAACCACTCGGGTTTGTCCCCGTTTCTGGATTTGCAATTCCTGCATTTGTCGAGGGGCCTGCGCCTGAACCGCCGGCACGCTGCCGATGGCCAGCCACAGGGCTGCCCATCTGGCTGCGGATTTGGAGGCGGTCGGGGACATGAGTGATTAAAGTGTTCCGTTGGCCACCTGCTGTGACAGATACGTCAGCTCCTGGTTTACCTGGGATTGGGCCAGTTCCATCGCTTGAAATTCAGCGGTCCAATGGGAGGAATCCGACGTGATTTTCTTTTCCAGGTTGGCGATCTGGGTGGTGATGTTGTTGGTTTGCAGAGTCAGGCTGGCCTGATGATTGGTAACGGTCCCGTTGTCGCCGATGGTGTTGTTCAGGAAATTGTTTACCTCGGTGGCCCAGCCATTGGTGGCATCCGAAAAGAATGCTTTGACGCCGCTGAGATTGTTGGTCAGCGCATTGGTCAGCGCCGTGGGATCCGTCAGCTTGAGAGTGTTGTCCTGGCCGTTGGTCTGGATGCCCAGATTCGACAACATTTTGATGGTGCCGGACAATCCGGGCAGGGAGGAAAAGACCGAGGCACGCAACTGCGAGGCAATGTTGCTCGCGGTCAAATCACCGGTCAGCGTGCCGGGATTCACTTTGCCGGTGGAGTCGGTGGTCACGATCTGCTGGGCGCTGATGGAGGTTTGCACCGCGTTGTAGTCGGTGATGAATTGATTGATGGCCGAGCTGATGGTGCTGGTGTCGCTGCTGATGGTTATTGTGGCGGTGGAGTTTTTCTGCAATGCCGTCACCGAAAGCCCGGTGATGCCGGAACTGGCCGAAGAGATTGTGTTTGATTGGCTGGCCAGCTGGGGGCCATCGTTTATGGTGTAGAGAAGATTCTGGCCGTGTTGCAGGGCTCCACTGGCCAATCCGGTGGCCGCAAGGAAATTGCCTTTGCCAGCGACATCCTGCATCACTATCCCCATGTCGCCGGTGGTCTTGTCGGTCAGCAGGAAACGGTTGTTCAGAGAGTCATAACTGGCGCTGACGCCGGCGGCCGAATTGGTGATGCGGTCCAGTACGTTCTGAATGCTATCGGCGCTCGCGCTGTAATTGATGGCCACCCCGTTGATGGTGAACGCGCCCTGACCACTGCCGTCATCCTGGATTGTGGTCTGTAAATTTGCATTTGCCAGGCTGGCGGACATCTGGACGTGACCCAGCGCCAGGCTGCTGGTGATGGAATGGATCCCGGTGGTGCTGTTGAGGGCCTCGTTGTTGTTGAACAACTGGGAGATTTGCAGAAAATTGCTCGTGTCGGTCGCACTGCCCACCACAATTTCATTGCTGCCGGAAAGGACGATGGTGTCGGTGCCAGAGTCATAGCTGGCAGTGACCGCACTGCCGGCTGCGGTGGTGGCAGTCTTGATGTCATCAAACACCTGCTGCAGCGACTCGGTTGTGGAAACATTGATCTGGGCGCCATTGATCGTAAAGGTTCCGGCGGTGACCGGCGTGCCAAACCCGGCATTCCCAATGGTGGTATTCGCCGCCCCATTCGGAGCCAGGATTTTGCCGACATTGGCCGCGCCATTGATTTGGGCGGCGGTGGCCAGCTGCGAAAACTTAAAAGTGAAACTGCCTAAAGTGGCGCCGGCGTCGGCGCTGGCAGTGGCCATCGTGGCATCGGAGGTTTGTGCTGCCGCACTTTGGTAAAATGTCGGATCTTGCAAAGCCTTAACGTCTGCCTGAAGCGTGGTCAGGTAATCATTGATGCTGGTATAGACCGTGTTCTGGGCGGAAAGGGCGTTCTGCTGGTTGGTCCAGGGAGTCTCGGCGCCCCGTTCAGCGGCGGCCAGTTGCAGGACCACGTTCTGCCAGTTCATGCCGGAAGCCAGACCGGAAATGGCCAGCGAAGAGTTGCCAGCACTGGCCGATGTACTGCCGATGCTGGTCAACGCCGTGGAGTTCAGGAAAGAGCCCAGGCTCGAACTGCTGGTTGATGATACGCTTGACATAAATTGTTTCCATTTCGTTCGCCCCGTCCGGGCGTTCATTGACCGTTTGAACCATCTATCGACGGCGAAAGCTCGGACGGCGCACGCGCGCCGTCCGAGGTGTTAGCGATTCATCAAACCGGCTGATTACGCGAGTAATTTCAGCGCGATTTGAGGAAGGGCGTTTGCCTGGGCCAACATCGCCGTACCGGTCTGGACGAGGATGTTTTCCTTGGCGTACTGGGTACTCTCTTGTGCCACGTCCACATCCATGATCTGGCTGTTGGCGGCCGAGAGGTTGTTATTCAACGTGCCGAGCTGGTTGCTGTAGTCGGTCAACGTTTCGATGTTCGCACCAATCGCAGCGCGATTGGATGCCAGTTGCGTGATGGCTAATTTTACATCCGCCAAGGCAGTCACGGCTCCACCCGTGGTGCCGATGGACTGAGAGGCCAACGTACTATAGACGTTGGCGGTCAGATCCACACCCTTGTTGGTGAACGTATTGGCATCGCTGTCAATCGTCACCGCGAGGTCCTTGCCGTTGAAGAGACTGACCCCGTTGAAGTCCTTCGTGGCCACGTTATTCACGTAATTGGCCAACGTGTTGAACTCCTGCTGATACAGGGTGCGGTCGCTGTCCGACTTGGTCACGTCCTGGGCTTGCACTGACAGTTCGCTCATACGGCCCAGCGCATTGTTTACCTGTCCGAGGTAACCGTCCTGCGTCTGGTTGAACGAAATGGCGTTGCCAACGTTGTTGGTGGCCGCGGTATTCCGTCCCATTTGGGCAACCAGGTTCATTGACACGGCCAGACCCGCGCTATCATCTGCCGGCGAAGTGATCTTCGAACCGGAAGACAGACGTGCGAGTGACGCGCTCAACTTGGCGCTGGATTGTCCGAGCAACTGTGCGGTGGTTTGTGCTGATATGTTTGTATTGATGACCATAACTGACTCCTTCCATGAGTCACCCCCTTACGGAGGTTTTTTGTATTACACGACATCCCTGCCGTGAGGCGGACTTTTCCTGGGCGTCCGCCCGGTTATTCCCTTCTGGCCGTTAATGGTCGCCAGCACCAGTTTTCACCAACTTGCTATCGGCTGCTAAAACCGATACTTGAGCTGGGAAATTAGCCGAACTGTGGGCCGGTAAAACGTCCCTTGGCCCGTCAAACCATTGGTTTTCAGGCGCATAAGGCGTTTTTTGCGGGCCAGGAGCCGGGCCAGAACCCCCGCCGGCAGTACGGTGGTGAATCCGATCGTGCGCCGCCCGCTGATGAACGTGGTCGCTGGACGTTCGACGGGGGTGCAACGGAATCTGCCGTGCGGGGTGTTTTCTGGTTGGTTTCGGCGTGGTCTCATGACCGGCTCCTTCATTCTGCTGGATTAATAAAATTGATATTTTTTCGGGGGCGTTAGCCCGGACGGTCATCACGACCGTCCGGGCGTGCCACTACCAAACCTATCTCTAGGCAAGGAGTTTCAGAACCGTCTGCGGCATCGCGTTGGCCTGGGCCAGCATGGCGGTGCCGCTCTGGACGAGGATGTTGTATTTGGCGTAGTTGGTACTCTCCTGGGCCACGTCCACATCCATGATCTGGCTGTTCGCGGCGGAGAGGTTGTTGTTCAACGTCGAGAGCTGAGCGCTGTAATCTGTCAGCGTTTCGATGTTGGCACCGATGTTGGCGCGGTCACCCGCCAATGCGGCAATGGCGTTCTTGACGTCCGACAATGCCGTGATGGCAGCGGCGGTCGTGCCGATGGTGTCCGAGGTCAACCCAGCGGTTGAAGCTCCAAGGTCAACTCCCTTCATCGTGAAGGTGTTGGCATCGCTGTCGATCGTCACTTCGAGGTTGGTGCCGTTGAACAGGCTGACCCCGTTGAAGTCTTTCGTGGCTACGTTGCCAATGTAATTGGACAGCGTGTTGAATTCCTGCTGATAGAGGCCGCGGTCGCTGTCCGATTTGGTCACGTCCTGGGCTTGAATCGCCAGTTCGCTCATGCGATCCAGCGCATTGGCCACCTGTTGGAGGTAACCATCCTGCGTCTGGTTCAGCGAGATGGCATTGCCGACGTTGTTGGTTGCTGCGGTATTCCGCCCGATTTGGGCAACCAGGTTCATTGAAACAGCCAGACCTGCGCTGTCATCCGCCGGCGAAGTGATCTTCGAACCGGAAGACAAGCGAGCGAGGGATTTACTGAGCTGTGTGGAGGATTGCATGAGCAGCGTGGCACTGCTCTGCGCCGATAGGTTTGTATTAATTACCATATAACTCTTTCCGTGAGTCGCCCCGTGAGGGGCATTGATTTTGCGCGACGTCCTTGCCGCGGGTGAACCATTTCAAGGGCGGTCCACCATTGGTTTGACCCTGTCAGCTCTTTTTGGCTGCTGACCGCCGGTCTCTTACGACGCCTTCTTTATCGGAGGGAATGGAAAGCACTTGAGGGGAACTTCAACGGCGCTGGAATTGTCAGTATTTGCCAAATAAATCAGGAAGCCTTGGCGCTTGCCGGTTGTCCAGGACGGCCTGGTCTTCGTTTTTACGCGGCCAACACCGGATTATTTTGGCGACAGCACAGTCTTCGGCCACACATTTTGAAATACGGATAAAAACTTTTATGAACGGGATATGACATTCGTGACCCGGGCAGGGCATCGCATTTAAAAATGCCGGAAGCGGGAATGCAAAAACTTTTGAAAGAGATTCAAGCTTTCAAAAAATCAGCCGATGAGAGGAACAACCACGGACGTGCCATTTGCTTCGATACGGAAGGTGTCGAAAGCGGTGAAATCGTCTTGAAACCCGTCGGCATGAGAGTTTGTGTTGCGGGGGTGGCCCAAAATTAGCGAATCCCTCTAAGTATATGAAAACCCCCAAGACAATGGCTCTCTTTATTGCGGCAATTATGCTGACCTCCTGTGCAACCCCGCTTCCTCCCCAGGTGTTTCACAACACCGACAATTCGGCTTTGGTCATCGAGTCTTTGGATGACACGACCTGCCAGGTGCTCCAGCCGGTCGCTTCCGGCAAGGAGAAAATCGACGAAGCTTTGGCCAAAGCGATGACGTTGACCGAACATCAGACGGCCGTGGTGATTCTTGAAAATTATGACGAATCGGAAATTGGCGCCCAATTTCGCGATCGAGGGACAACCTGGTTCGTTGCCTTGCGTAACCTGGGATACCAGCACATTGTCTTCCTGCAGGGGAAAAGTGTTTCGGACCCTGATGGGCTGATAACCCTGGTCCAATACGAATAACGGAATGCGGCGCTGGTGGTGCAACGCCGAAAGAAATTCAAAGCCCGTCCGCTTCCGAGACGTCCAGACCGTTTGTCAATGATGAGCGCGGATTGAAGGTCAGGCCTTTTCAGGCTTCACCACGGCCACCACGACGGCTTCGGGCCTGAGATATTTTTGCGCCGCCGCCTTGACCTGTTCCAGGGTCACGGCTTCGTATTTCGCGTCGTCCAATTCCGAGCGCTGATAGCCGAGGCCGTACAATTCGTCGAGCGCGGTCATGGAGGCCAGATGGCCGATTTCCTGCCGGGCAATTTTTTTCTGGCCGATGATTTTGGCTTTGGCGCGTTTCAATTCCTCGTCCGTAAGTCCTTCGGCGCGCAGAAGTGCGGCCTCCTTGAGGATTTCCTGCTCCACCAGGGCGGCTTTAGCCGGTTCCGTGCCGGCATAAAAGGCAAAATAGCCGGGCGCCACGCCGGCGAAATGCTGGGCGCCGACGTAATAGGCAAGGCCCAGTTGCTCGCGAATCCTCATGAAAAGCCGCGACCCGAGGTCGCTGCAGGATTCCTGGATCAGTTCCAGCGCGAAATGGTCTTCATCGTACAGCGTGGAGCCCGGGAAGCCGATCACGACGACAGCCTGTTTTTTATCGCGGGTTTCTTCAACGCGCTGGACCAGGGCCACGGGCATTTCGGACGGCACATGAATCAATTCCTTTACCGCCCGGCCGGTTTTCCAATGGCCAAAAGCCTTTTCGACGGCGGCTTTGACTTCTATGGTTTCCACGTCGCCGTAGATGGCGAGAACGCAATTGTTCGGCGTGGCCATTTTTTTATGGAACGATTTCAGGCTGGCGGCCTTGAGCTTGGTGATGGCCTCCTCCCGGCCGGTCGAATCGAGGCCGTAACCGCTGGTGCCGAAAAGGGCGCGGCGCATGGCCACGCTGGCGCTTTTGAGCAGGTTGTCCTTTTGCGAGTAGATATCGGCAATCTGCACCTCCCGTTCGCGCTCGAGCGCATCGGCAGGAAAGACCGGGTTGAGCAAAACATCGGCCAGCAAATCCAGGCTGATTTCAAAATCGCTGCTGAGCGCCTCCACATTGACGCCAAAGCTGTTGTTGCCGCCATAGCTGTCGATGCTGCCGCCCACGGATTCGATTTCCGTGGCAATATCGCGGGCGCTGCGATGGGAGGTGCCTTTGAGCAGCATGCGGCTGCTCAATTGCGTGATGCCGTTGTCATCCTTGGTCTCGGCCAGCACGCCGCCCTGGAACATGGCGCGAAATTCGACAAAAGGCAGCCGATGGTCCTCCTTGATGAGCAGCCGGAGCCCGTTGGGAAATTCAAATTTCTGGATGGCATGCGCGAAATTTTCCTCGGTGGCGATGGAAAGTTTTGGGGCGGTGCCATTGGGCAATAACGCATAAATGGTCCGGTTTTCGGCGGTCAGATATTCCCGCGCCACCCGGAGGATGTCGTCAGGCCGGACCTGTTTGACCGCCGCCAGATACCGCTCGGAAAAATTCAAATCATTGGCCGCCAGCCAGTTTGACCCGAGGTTCTGCGCCTGGCCTTCCATCGTTTTGCGCATGGCGAGCGTGGCGGAAATGAATTGTTTGACCGCCTTGCCCAGTTCGCCCGTGGAAATGGTCGCCGTCTTCATTTTCTCGACTTCGGCGAGCATCGCATCGCGCGCGGCAATCATTTTTTCCGGATCCACCACGGCGCTCATGCCAAACAAACCGGAGTTCCCGGGACTGTAGGTCCAGGCATCCACGTGATGCACCAGCCCCTGTTTTTCACGGATCTGCTGGAAAAGGCGCGAACTGCGGCCGCTGCCCAGGAGCACGGCCAGCACATCGAGGACCGGCACATCCGGATGCCGCAACTCCGGAATATGCCAGGAGAAATGAAAATGGCCGAGTTCGATGGAGGCTTCTTCGATGACCTCGCGCGGAGCTGTCTGCCGTGGTTCTTCCGGCAAAACCATCGGCGACAGCGCCTTGGTCTTGGATTTTTCATAGGCGGTGCGGATTTGCGCGATGACTTCATCCCGGTTCACATCCCCGACGACCACATAAAAAACGTTGTTCGGCGCGTATTTTTCGGCGTAGTAACTTCGAATATCGACGGCTTTGATTTCGTTGAAAATATCGGGATAGCCGATGATGGTGTAACGATAGGGGCTGCGCGTGTAGGCGGTTTCGAACAGACGGCGGCTGGAGCGGCGCCCGGGATCGTCCTGGCCCATGTCCATCTCGCGGCGGATGACGTCGAGCTCCTTGGCCAGCTCATCGGCCGGAAGGGTGGCGTGCTGCATGATATCGCAGAGGATATCAACGGCCGTGTGCGCGCCGGTGGCCGGGACATCGATATGATATACCGTGCGATCGAAGCTGGTATAGGCATTCATGTAACCGCCGGCTTCCTGCACTTCACGGTCAATGCGGCTGCCGGGACGAGTGGTCGTGCCTTTGAACAGCATGTGCTCGAGCACGTGCGACAAGCCGGCGCCGAGCCATTTGCCTTCATGCACGCTGCCGGCCATGCACCATGCCTGGGCGGACACGACCGGCGCGCTGCGGTCTTCCCGCACAATGATGGTCAGGCCATTGTCGAGCGTGGTAATGGCAACTCCGGGAGGAAGCGATGGAATCTTCATCGCGGCAACCCGGGTCGAAAATGAGGTATCACTCATACGGTAAAATCAGACGGGAAAAATAGGCTGAAAATCGTATTGGGCAACCCAAATTCGACCAGAACCCGAAGAATCGGTCGAACGGGGAACGACACAAAGAGGCCAAAGCGGTCTATTTGGCCACCGATTTGGTCTCGGAAATGGATCTTTGCGACGGCCAGAACGGTTTGCGGAAGGCTTCGGTGAAATCGTATCCGTTTCGAAAATCCTCCCGGGTGTCGCGGTCGGTCTTGGCTAGCAGGCTGGTTTCGACCATGTTGAACACGATATCACCAAAATCGCGGCAATTGCGGATGCCCCATTCTTCAAATACCGTCACCGACATCGGCCCAAATTGCTGGAGGGCAAACTGACGGATGCCGTCGAGCAACTCCTGGCCGCTGACATGGCGGATTTGACCGCGGTTTTCCCGGACGATCAGTTTCTGGGTGAAATCGAGTGCCTCACGTACAAAGGTGTAGGCTTCGCGCGCGTAACGAGGGTCGCGGGCGAGAATTCCCTCCACCGTATCGTCAAAATTGATTTCTTGCATTTAAGGTGTTGCCAAGCGGGCCGTTGCCGCTGCGGGATGGCTGGTGCGATACCATTTTACCGCCCACCCGGTCAGCAGCAAACCCAAGACAATACAGAGAACCAGTTGTTCCTGCCTTGTCAGCCGATTCACGGCAGGAATCTAACCGAGAAAAGCAGTTTCGGCAAGTTATTCTAATGAACGGGTGGACGGCGGCTTCGGATCCGGGCTGGGAGGGGCGGTCTACTGAATGGAAGGCCGGCCGACAGGCTTTAATCTTGCGAGAGCTGTGCCACGTCTGTTAGCTTGAAAACCTACTTTATGGCAGCCATTGGCCGATTCCAAAAGGACAACGAGGTTTTTTATGCCAAGGTGGTGGATGGCGAGTTGTTCCGGTTGCGCGGCGATGTTTTCGGTTCTCCGTCGTTTGAGCGCAAGCCGGTTTCGCGCAAAGGAGTCAAGACGCTGGTTCCAGTGGTGCCGTCGAAAATCATCGCCGTGGGACTGAATTACGTGGATCACGTCCGTGAAATGGGACGCGAGCTGCCCAAAGAGCCGCTCATCTGGTTCAAGGCCACCACATCGCTTTTGCCCGATGGCGGGAAGATTGAAATTCCTTTTCGCGAACATCGCACCGATTTCGAGGCGGAACTGGCCATCGTCATCGGACGCAAAATCCGCAACGTTTCGCCCACCCAGGCCGCGCGCTACATTTTCGGTTATACCACGTCCCAGGACATCAGTGACCGCACCATCCAGAAGGCCGAATCGCAGTGGGCCCGCTGCAAGTCGTTTGACACTTTCACCCCGCTCGGTCCGCTGGTGGAAACGAAAATCGATCCAGGTGAATTGACCATCCAGCTTTTCCAAAACGGCCAGTTGCGGCAAAACTCGAATACGCGCGAACTCAACTTCAAGCCGGCCGAACTCGTCAGTTTCATCTCCACCAACCTGACGCTGTTGCCCGGAGACGTGATTCTTACCGGCACACCCAGCGGTGTTGGTCCCATCCAAAGCGGCGACAAGCTGGAAGTGCGGATTCAGGGCCTCACGCCGCTGGTCAATTCGGTGAAGTGACGTGAAACGTTTGAAACAAAAGAGCTGGAGCAGAAGCAAAGAAGGGAAACGTATATTTTGTACCACTTTGTTTCCTTCGTTGCCTTCTGTCGGTATCCATGTTTGACGCCTTGGCAGAAAGAAAATTCTCCGCGGCTTGGAGTTGCCACCCGCCTTTGACGAGATTATGTTAACGCCAATGAAAGCGGAGATTGAACCGATGCAGCAGCCGGTCCGCAAAGTGGTCGGGCGTCCCCCCACCATGTCTCGTCGGCTTGCCCACTTGGAGGACCTGGCCGGCTTTCTCAAAAAACACGCGCATGGATCACTCGCCAAAGCCGAGGGAGATTTCTTCCCGGTTCGAAAAACTGTTGGTCGCCCTCGCCACTGACGGAATTGATTTCGCGGTCGTCGGCGGGTTGGCGGTCATCTTCAATGGCTATCCGCGTCTGACGCTGGACGCCGATATCCTCGTTCAGGCCGCACCGGAAAATCTCCGCAAACTGCTGGATTCTCTGGCGGGTTGGGGCGAAGGCTGGGCACGCGAACTTAAGCCCGAAGATTTCATTTACGATCAAGGCGCGATCCGCGTGATGGAGGAGTTTGACCTCGATATTTTTACGCGGATGAGCAGCAAATCGCTCGACGATTTCCGCCCGCGCCTGCGGTATCTGGAAACCGGCGGCGTTCGCATTCCATATCTTTCGCCCGCCGACCTCATTTTTCTCAAACAGGATTCCTGGCGCGACAAGGACAAGCTGGATGTGCAGGCCATGCGGGAAATCATTACCCGCGAAACGAGAACGTAGCGGCTGCTCGGCAGAGAGCCGCTGACCCCAGTTCCAGATGGCGGCGCTCTGCCGAGACGCCGCTACAGTCAAAATAAAATTCTTCGTTCCGGCCTTCTTTTGTGGTTAAGCTTTCCGCCACATGAAGTGGACCAACGCATTTATTCCCACCCTCCGGGAGGCCCCGGCGGATGCGGAAATCATTTCCCATAAACTGCTGCTCCGCGCCGGGCTCATCCGCAAGCTCGCTGGCGGCGTTTACACCTTCCTGCCGCTCGGCCTGCGCTCGCTTCGCAAGGTGGAAAAGATCCTGCGCGAGGAGATGGACCGGGCGGGAGCGCTGGAACTGCTCATGCCTGCCCTTCAGCCGCCGGAAATCTGGCAGCAAAGCGGCCGCTACGAAACCGCCAGCAACGTGTTGTTCAAATTGAAGGACAGCGGGAACCGGGAGTGGGTCCTCAGCCCGACGGCTGAGGAGGTCATCACGACCCTTGCCGCCAACGAAATCAATTCCTACCGGCAATTGCCGAAGAATTTTTACCAGGTGAGTGTGAAATTCCGCGACGAAATCCGTCCGCGTTTCGGCCTGATGCGCGCCAAGGAGTTCATCATGAAGGACGCCTATTCGTTCGACACCACGGACGAGGGTGCGATGGCCAGCTATAATAAGATGTATGACGCCTACACGCGCATCTTTGCGCGATGCGGGTTGAAAACGTTTCCGGTCGAGGCTGACACCGGCGTCATCGGCGGCAACTATTCGCACGAGTTCATGGTGCCGGCCGAGACCGGCGAGAATGAGGTCGCTTTCTGCGAAGCCTGCGGTTATGCGGCAAACATTGAGAAGGCCACCAGCGGCATTCCCAAAACCGCCGCGCGTGAGATGGGTCCGGCCATCGAAAAATTTCCCACACCGGGCGTGGTGACGATTGAGGCCTTGAGCAAGGAGCCTTACAAAGTTCCCGCCAACCGCCAGATCAAGACGCTGGTTTACATCGCCGACAGCAAGCCGGTCATCATTTTGATTCGCGGTGACGACCAGTTGAACGAGACCAAATTCATGGCCAAGACCGGCGGGGTCGCAGCGCGACCGGCCACATCGGAGGAAATTTTCGAATTGCTTGGCGCGCATCCAGGAAGCCTTGGGGCGGTAACAGCGACTCCGGGCATGACCGCAGCCTTACTTCGACTTTCACCAGACCTCAAGGTCTTGGTCGACGAACGGTTGCAGGGCGCGAATGACATGACAACCGGTGCGAATGAAGACGGGTTCCATTTCAAGAATGTTTCGATTGAGCGCGACATCAAGGTGACGCAGTGGTTTGATCTCCGCACCGTCACCGCCGGCGAACCATGCGCCAAGTGCGGCAAACCGCTGAAAATTCGTCGCGCAATCGAAGTGGGCCACGTCTTCAAGCTGGGCACGAAATACAGCGAGAAACTCAACGCTACCTTTCTTGACGAGGCTGGTGCGCGCAAACCTGCCGTCATGGGCTGCTATGGCATCGGCATCACCCGCACGTTGCAGGCGGTGATCGAACAGAGCAACGACAAGGACGGCATTATCTGGCCATTGAGCGTGGCGCCTTACACGGTTTGCATCACGCCGCTCGGCGTGGCGCCGGAGAGTGGGGTGATGAAACTGGCCGAGAAAATCTACGCTGAATTAATCGCCCGCGGCGTGGATGTGATTCTAGACGACCGCGACGAACGGCCCGGGGTGAAGTTCAAGGATTCCGAACTGGTTGGCTTCCCCATCCGCATTGGTATTGGTGAAAAATCACTGGCCAAGGGTGAAGTGGAACTCAAGCCGCGTGGCGGTGCATTGCAAGCTATCAAGGCCGATGAAGCTGTGGAAGCCGTGATGAAATTGCTTGGCTAGCAGTCCGTCAAAAAACACCTTCTTTAGTAGCAGCCGAGGTAACGAGGCTCAAATATTTTTGGAAACATCCATTGGTTTAGAGCCTCCTCACGTCGGCTGCTACTTCTTTAACAGGCTGCTAGACATCCCCGCGAATCGCAGGCTATTCGCGTGCTTTTTACCGCGGCAGCGGATGAAAATTGAACCTTGCCGGAAGCTTGGCGGTGGGGTCAATTTTAACTGTGTAATAGCCGCCGTCGTTCAGCAGTTCGATGCCGGACAATGCCGGGCACAACCGGACCTGGAAAGGCCACCAGCGGCTGGCTTTGTTCAACGCCGACGTGAAACGGTTGACGGAACGGCCGAGGAAACGGATCGGGGGAATTCCCGACAATGCCCGGCTCTTCCATAAAATCAGCGGAGTATGCAGATGCCCGAGAATGGTCTGTTCCACCTGCGGCAGGCGTCGTCGCACCGATTCTTCATCCCATAAAAACGGCAACGCCGTGGGGTCATGACAGAAGAAAATGACGCGTTGATCCGGTTGGAGAGCATCGAAGGTGCTGCGGATTTCAGCCAGATGAGCTTCACGCAAAGGCTGCCAATCCGGCCATTCCGCCGGGGGCACATCCGCCTGGTTTGCGGGCAGGGCAATGAGCGGCGAGGCCACGCCGATGAGGAGATACCGCCCGATGGCCAGTTTCCAGAAAGGTTGTAATCCCAGTCGTCGTGTGGCGCAGCGCCAGCTCTCCAACTGCATTCCTCCTTTTCCGCCAAACAACGTCAATTTGCCGAGTTCATGGTCGCCAAAGGTGAAATGGACCCGGTCACCAAACTTGGCCCGGAGTTTGCCGAGGCATTCCTGGATGCTTTGAAATGAGCCGGGGTTGCTGGCTCCACCAAATGCCGTGTCGCAGGCGTAATCACCATTGGCCACGACATAATCCACCGGACCGATTTCGGCCAGGAAGCGGTCCAGTTGTCGCCCCTGGTCGAGCGGGTGGCGCATCCAGATGAAATGCCGGTAGGCGTGCGCGAAAGAGCGGAGCAGGGGATTATCGATGTTGCGAAACTCATAGTCTTCACCCCGGTCGCGTTCGATTGGTCCGGCGTGATGAATGTCGCTCAGGATGGCCACCGTCACATCAGCAGGCGTGCAGGCTTCCATGCGAGGTCAATTATTCGCGGTGAGCGCGGTATTTCCGGCGGCCTTTTCCGGGCTCTGATCGAGGCAATCCCGCACGGTTTTGGCCAGTTCGGCGTGCGTGTAAGGTTTGGAGAGGAAACTCGCGCCGGTCCGGGTCAACATTTCCTGATTGACCTCGTTGGCGGTGTAGCCGCTGGTAAACACAATTTTCAGCCTGGGCCGTTTGGCCAGCAGTTGCTCGGCAAGGTCCACGCCGGAAACACCATCCGGCATAACCATGTCGGTCAAGACCAGGTCGATTTCGCCGGACCGTTTCTTCCATAGTGCCAGCGCGTCTTTGCCGGATGACGCCTCCAGAATGCGATAGCCGCATTCTTCCAGGATGTCCCGGGCCATGCTCCGCAGGATGGGTTCGTCTTCGACGATCAACACCGTTTCCTGGCCGTTGGCAATGATTGAGGTGGAAGTCTTTTCCACTTTTTTAGGCGCCGGAACCTCATCGCTGGCCGGAATATAAATGTCAAATGTGCTGCCTTTGCGAGGTTCACTGGACACCTCCACCCAGCCTTCGTGTTGTTTGACGATGCCATAAACGGTGGCCAGACCCAGGCCCGTGCCTTGGCCGATTTCTTTTGTGGTAAAAAACGGTTCGAAAATACGCCCCATCGTCTCCGTATCCATCCCACAGCCGGTGTCAGTCACGCGTAACCGGACGAAAGGTCCCGATCGTGCCTGGGGATGGGTTTCAACGAACACTTCGTCCACATCCACGGATTCGATGCCAAGGACCAGCCGGCCACCCCGCGTCATGGCGTCGCGGGCATTGACGGACAGATTCATGACCACCTGTTCGATCATGCCGCTGTCCGCCACGACGAACGCGTTTTCCGTCGCAGGTTCGAATTCCAGCGTGATGGTTTCGCCCAGGAGCCGTTGGAGCATCTTCGTCATGTTGCCGACCACCTCCTGCAAATCAAGCGATTTGAGCTGCATGACGTTTTTACGGCTGAACATCAGCAACTGTCGCGTGAGCCCGGCGGCCCTTTCGGCGGCAAAATACACGGCCTGCATGGAATCCACCACTTCCGCCGGCAAAGTCGGCTTCGCCAGCAATGAGCTGGTGTGTCCCTGGATGATGGTGAGCATGTTGTTGAAATCGTGCGCGACGCCGGCCGCCAGCTGGCCCACCGATTCCATCTTTTGCGACTGGCGCAGTTGCGCCTCCAGACTCAGCCGTTCCGTGGTGTCTTCGATGTAACAATGCAACACGTTGCTGGTGATGACGGGATGAAACGACCACGAAAAAGTGCGGCCCGCAACCCGGGTTTCCATGTGGGCCTTGCTCTGGCCATTGGCGAGGCATTCACTGATGATCCGGCCGATTTCCGGCGGTAATATTTCGCTGGGATGGTCCCGTTTGACAGAAGCCGCCAGTTGTTGCGCAGCCTCGTTGAAATAGGTAATGGTGCCATTGGCATTCAGTTCCAGCGCTGCATTCGGATTCAATTGAACGAAGGCGGCAAGCTTTTGCTGTTCGGCATCAGCGCGTTTGCGCTCGACTGCCAGGCCGATGGCCGTAGCGGCTGCCTGCAGGAACTGCATTTCGTCGGAGTTGAACTGGCGCAAATGCGTGGTGTAAACGCCCAGCAAACCGAACGGACGATTGCGGGTCGGAATGACGACGGTGATGCTGCTGACAACGCCATGTTCCGCCAGAAACGGGGAAGCCGAGATGCGCGTCTCGGTCTTCAAATCAGTGATCACCACCGGATCCCCGGAAGTCAGGGCGGCGACGATCGGCGAATTTTCATTTCCGGGCAGCGAGGTTTGATGGTCGTACGCCGGTTTCCAACCCACCCCGGCCTGCAACCGCAACTGCCCGCCGGGGAGTTGCTCGAAGACGGCGGAATATTCCACGCCGAGAGTTTGCGCCACCAGCATGGCTGCCTGGTTCACCAGGGCGTCCAGGTCGCTGTTGGTCAGCGCAAACTGGCCGAGGGCGGCGACGACGGTCTGTTGGAAGGTGCGGTTGAGCAGATTTTTTTCCGCATTCTCCAGGTTCTTGACGTGCTGCTCCAATGATTCCGCCATCTGATCAAAAAGTTGGGTGAGCTGGCCGAGCTCATTCTCCGTGGTCTTCAGTCCGGTGCGGGCGGTCAAATCGCCATCGGCAATCTTTTTGGCGGTGGCGGAAAGCGCGCGCACCTGGTGCATGATAAAATGTTCGCCACCAAA
>Ga0265338_10001656_pt1 | contig 35509 bp, 34 predicted proteins | sample 42126metaG_FD_193579 | JGI IMG/M metagenome (GOLD analysis project Ga0265338, IMG submission 193579) | Rhizosphere microbial communities from Carex aquatilis grown in University of Washington, Seatle, WA, United States - 4-21-26 metaG | ecosystem: Host-associated > Plants > Roots > Rhizosphere...
AAGGATCGACGGGTCCGTAGCTGCCGCGAACGCGTGAAACACCGAAAGGAAAAAGAACGCTGCGACGAGAAAAGCCAGGCGCATAACGGACTCCATGTCGTTCCGTTCGGACGATATACCTGTAGCGGTATTGTTGGGATGCCGACTACTTGGGAGGCTGCACGGGAATGACGGCTGGCGAGACGACGGTGGGCGCCGTTGTCGTCGACTGGTGCAGGAACACGCTGGCCATCAGCGCCAGTATACCCACGGCGCCCCCGACGATGCCGATGACGGTCTACCTAACGAATAGGACGATTATGACGATCAGGACGATGAAGCCGATCGAAATACCGCCGTACCCGTAGTGTCCCATGTCATTTCACCACAAAACCGAACACCTGCCACCCTAGCCCGTTCCCAGCTTGACTATGAAACCGTATCAGGCGTTATTTAACAACGAACCCAAACGTAGCCCAGCCTAGGAGAAAAATAAGGATGATCAGCGGCCATGAGCCCATGCGCTCGTAGTACGGACCTCCGACGAAGGGGCCGAATCCGTAGAACAGCAGCGCCACGACGAAGATGATCCAGAAAAGCAGACCCTTGTCCACGATCAAGCCTCCGGAACGGGCTGGGCCTCGTGGGTCACGTTCACGGTGTCAAGCGTGAGGTCGCTGGCAGGCGGTATCTCGTCACCCACGTCGACGACGAATTCGCACACTTTCGAGCCGGCTGTGTCGTTGACAGTCAGTGTCACGCCGCTGGCGCTGCGAACCATGGCGTTGGCTATGACCGCCGGGTTGGCGTTGGCGTCCCTGCCGATGAAGACGTTGACCGCGGCCGGATCGCTGGACACGGCCGCAAAAGTATTGCCGGTCAACGGCACTGTCGGTGCTCCCGTCGCGTCCATTTTGGTGCCAATAGTGAACGTATAAACTTTATTGTTGTCAAGTCGATAGTCAGCCATGACGTCACCTCCTGATATTCTATGTTCGCAGCTTAAAGCCTGGTTCGCAGAACTCTTGCGCCGATGACTACGATAGACCCTCAAGAAGGGCCACGAGCCTGTTCAACTTTGAGCGACAATCGTCCAGGGCAGCCGCCGTGGCTGCCCGCCTGGCGTCGGTCGCGTTCCCCCACGCGATGTCGGCCTCGAACGTGCGGGGTTTCTTCGGCGGCGGGATTGCCGAAGGAGTCGGCAGGCACGCGCGGAGATAGCCCGGTATGGCCAGCATCGCCGCGGTCCGTTCGGACGTCGTAACCTGCGGCGAGCACGCCGCCGTCAGGAGCAGAAGGGAAAGCGCGAGCCTCACCTGTGGCCAATGGACGCCTTGCTGGCGGCGTCTATTCCCTGCACCAGGGTCTCGGTACGCGTCAGGCGGTCCCTGTCCGACTGAGCCTGCTGACGCAATGCATCCATGCCTCCCTCCAACTGGGAAAGATGACGGTCCATGCCCTGAAGCTGATCCATGCGGGGTCCCTGGTCGATCTTGGCTGAAAGGTTGGCAACCTGCGTACTCAACACGCCGATCTGGTCCCGTAGCTGTCCTATGTCCCTGGAGTTCAGCGACCCGGACGTCAGCCAGCCGTTCATCACGCCTACGACGGCCGCCACGGCGGCGAGAGCGGCCACCCCAGAGAACACGGTGTTCAACCGCGGGCTGTCCAAAGCCTTACCAGCCTGCTCAGACATGTAGGTCACCCCCCATCTTTTCGTAGGCGTTGCCCAGGGTGAACGAAAAATTACCGGACTTTTCACGATCGGGACCGGGGTGATAACGTGCATCGGACCTAACTCCGTTTTTTGTTGACCGGCTTTGACCTAGGTCACAGCGCGGCCGAGCAAAACTCGTCAGTGTCGTCACGCCCGTCGATGTCCGTTTCGTCGAAGGGTATCCTCGGTGCTCCGGTGCCGTGCAGCGGCATCGGAGCATTCGAAACGGCATCGTAGACGGTTCGATGGCAAACGTTCATGCCGGTAGGTATGATGCACCGTTCCCCATGACGCGAATAATCACGACCGCGATAGCCTGCGGCCATGGCCATACCTGCCTGGTTTTGGCCGCCGTCCGGCGCGGCGGCGCGCGGCGTGTCGCTCGTGCCATATGGTTCGGGTCTTGCAGCCGTGCCGGACTGGAGGACGCCGACCGTGTGGCTGTTCTCGGTGCCATCCAGCCGTTTTCTTGGCGGTTTGGTCCTGCCGTCGGGCGGCGTATACGCCACCGGCACGCCCGGGCTGGCTATGGCGTCTCCTGACACGACATCGGGCATGTGGACCGTCAGATACGACGGCTCGTGGTGGCACATGAACGCGTCCGGCGCCCTGTTCGTGCCGGGCGGCGTGTCCGGCAACATCCCGTTTGGATCCAGCGGCGCACTCCTGTCCTCCGGCGTGCTGCCAAGCGGTCAGGTCTACGTCGGGTGCGCGACGCCCAACGGCTCCGCTTTTTTCCTGGCGGCCACCGGCACTGTGCTGACGTCCGGCGGCACAGTGCGCGGAACATGGCCGAGCGCGCCGGCATTAGGGTTCGCGTCGTCCGGCACGACGCTCGCGACGCTGCTGCCGAGTTCCGGCGTAGTCGGGCTCATGGTCGCCAATACCGGCGTGTCAGGGCAGATAGCGCTGCCCGCAGCGATCACGACGCCCTCGTGCGTCACGATGTCCTCCGGCAGTCTGGCTATAGCAGGCTGGCAGACCGCGCCGGCGCTTCCATCCGGAGCCGCGGCGGCCGCGCTAAACCCGCAGGACGCGGACACCATGGCCGCCGTTGGATCAGGCTACGCCCTCATTTTCAGGGCGTCTCCCTCCACCGCCGTATCAGGCGAAAACTGGTCGCAGGCGTCCGTGCTTACCGGACTTGCCAACGCCGCAAAAATGGCATGGCGACCGGATGGTACGCAGGTGCTTGCCAGCAGCAACGCCTCCGGCATCGTACAGGTATTGGGCTACTCGGCTGGACTATTGTCGCTGGCGCAGAACCTTAGCGTGGTTGGGGCCGGACCGCTCATGGTGGCCGGCACATCAAGTGATGCCCTTGTTGTCCAAGCGGGAGTTTCTCAGCTTGCGGTCCTTACTTTTGCGACGGGCGCGTGGTCACTGAGCACTCACGTGACAGGATTTCCTGGCATAAATTCGGTGGCAGCGTTCGGCCCTAGCGGGGCAGTCGCCACCTGGACGTCAGGCATAACGTTCATCAACCTGACGTCGGCAGGATGGGTCACGGGCCCGTCGGCCGCGACAAGCTTCGCACCTACGTTCCTGGCTGTCGACCAGTTCCTGCAGGTTTACGTCGCGTCCAGCGGCGTGCTGAACGTGTTCTCCGGTACCGTCCTGACAGGATCTGGAACACTACCGGGATTGTTCTCTGGCGGCATTGCCGTGCAGGATGGTCGCGTCGTGCTGGCAACTCCCCAGACGCTATACGTGTATGGCGAATCGGCGCCAGGCGCATGGACACAGCAGTATTCCGCCTTGCTTCCATCGACCTTCAACGCGTCCCTCAAGCTTGGCCAGTCCCTCACCACGTTATTCGTTATGACGACAGGCGCGGTCGGCACGCTTCTGTATGGGTTCTCTGGCACGCCGTATGTGCTGACGCAGGTCACGTCCGGCGCAGCCGCACAGTGGAATGGTTCCTCTTGGACGACGACCGCTCTCGGCATCGGGCACAACCCGTCTTGCTGCACGTTTGACGCATCCGGCAACCTGCAGGTGGCCACCGTGCAGAACACCCTGTGGTCGATAACCTCGGGCGGCGTCGGCACTTCAGGAATAATTGCGCAATACTCCGGACAGGACCAGACTGTACCGATGGGGCCGTCGGCGGTCCTGGCTTCCAGCGGAGGGCTCTACGTGGCAACAAGCATGGCGGGCGTACTGGTTCGGGCGGCCTGAAGTCATGCCACAGATGTTCCGCAACAAGGATGTCGGCCAGTACCAGCCCGCCCTGTATCAGCTTTCCATCCGCGCGCCAGGCGAATTCTTCGCGGAACTCGCAACGTATACATTTCCTCTGACGCCCTCCGCGCTGCGCACGGATCGCAGTTCCCTGTCCACCTTCACTGACACGCAGGGCAATCCGTCGTCACAGGGCGTCAACCGGATCATGGATACGTACGGCTTGGCACCGCCCGTGTTCACGATAGAGGGGACGACCGGCTGGGACCGTCACTCGACCGACGGCTACATCCTGACCGGCCTGCAGTCGATCCAACTGCTGCAACAGTTCCTGGCGCGATACGCGGAACTCAATCAGATCCAGCGGCAGTCCGGAAATCCGTATCTGTACGCGCTGGAGTTCTACGACTACTTCAACGAGCAATTCTGGCAGATCGAACCGGTCGGTCCGCAAGGCATACGGCAGAGCGCGGACCGCACCAAGCTCGTCTATTATCGTTTTCGCTGGGCGGCGATCCAGCCGGTCGGCGTGCCCATTCTGGGCACCATCGACGCGCTGGCCACGACGATATCGACGCCAGCGGCGACGGCGGCCGTGGCCGCGGCGCGCACGTTGGGTGCCATGCTCGTCGCATATGGCCCAACCGGTTTGGCTGCATCGATACCGTAGGAGAGCGACATCGAACTTCCGTTCACGGGCTATCCGGGACAGGTGTGGGCCACGTGCTGGCAGAGCATGACGTGGCTGTCGAACGTGCTCGCCTCCGGCACCACGAGCGTGTTCGCGATAGATGATCCCGTGGAGACCGTCTTCACCACCCTGGTGAATAGCGTGTCCGCCGTGGACGCGTGGCAGGCAGGAACCCTGCTGTCGCTCGAGGCTCAGGCGCTCAAGTCCCTGCAGAACTTCCTGGCGCTACAGCCGTTCCCCCTGGTCCCGTCGTACTTCGACGTCGTCACGCAGGCGTATTTTGACACGCGCGTGGCGTCGGTGGCGGCTGCCGCCAGCGGCATATCGACGCTGCCCGTTGCCGTCAATCCAATCCAGGCGGCCACGCTTCTGGCGCAGGGATCGCCCGCCGTGCCCGATCCCGGTTACGTCGAATGGTGCATGACGTTCCAGGGCGAAACTCCGCCGGTCGGCGCCGAACTTCCGGCCGCCGCCGCGACGGCAGCACAGTCGTGGCTCAACATAACCAACGCGGTGGCCGTACTGCAGGGCAGCGCCTTGACACAGATATACGACACGGCGGCAAGGCAATATCGGTGCTCGACCGTCGTCGCGAACACCATCGCCAACCTTAAATCCGGCGGGTTCGGCTGGACCCCCATATTCGCCACCGGTGAACCCTGGCAGACGGACGGCGCTGGCAACATCATCCTTGATGGTTCCGGAAACCCCATCCCGACCAGCGGCAATACGATAAGGCCTTTGCCGTGGAACTGGGCGGTGGCGCTTCCGACGATACTGCTGGACGCGTCGTCGCTCGCCTCCAATCCGGCGCTGCTGGTCAACCAGCAGTGCGCCGCGATACGCTATGCCCTGGTGCAGCAGATACTGTCGCTCGCCAAGCTTCTGCTGGCTCTGCGCATCCACAACATCGTGCAGCCGACGACTGCCACGCTACGCAACGGCGAGTCCCTGGCGGACCTGGCGGCGCGCACCAGCGGAAATTTTGAAAACTGGCCCGCTCTCGCTGCGCTCAACAGGATAGGACCTCCATATCCAGGCCCGACGAACAGGGCGGTAGCGTTGTCCGGACGCCAGTTGTTCACGTCGAACGGCGTAGCGACGCCCGGCGTGGAACCGGACCCGAACGACAGTGGCGCCACATACGCGTCCAACGTGCTCGGCGTCGACTGGGACTGGGGGCCCATCAACGGACCGTCGCCGACGTGGACTGGCGACATAGTGACGATCAACGGCTACGCCAACCTGGCGCGGTCGATCGGCCGCCGTCTGCAAACGCCGCTCGGCTCGCTGATCTATCATTCCGCCTACGGTTCCAGAATTCCGCCGGAGGTGGGCTCCGTGCAGTCTGCAGACGAGGCGGCACGACTGCGGGAATACGGCAATTCCGCGGTGCGCGCCGATCCCCGCACAGGATCCATTCTGCTGTCCGAGGCGACGACACAACCAGGTTCCCTGGCGACATACCGCGTCGTCATCAGCCCCATAGGCCCCGGGGCAATACCGGTCGAGGTCAACGCCACGATCGGCGCTACGCCGTAAGCTCCGACGACCAATACAGCCACGACCGAAAGTCATCACGGATCTGAGGGTCCAGGAACCGCAGGCCGGCACGCAGCAGTTCGGCCGTTGTTGGCTGCCGCGGCGGTTTCAACGGCCGCATGCCGCCTCCCTTCTTCCCAGACCATTCAGCCGGATGATCGCGCTTCCGCTTGTTGCAATCGACGCAGGCGGACAGGATGTTGCTCCATTCCGTCTTGCCTCCGGCGGCGCGTGGAATCACATGGTCAAACGTCAGATCCTTCGATTCAAATTCCTCACCGCAGTACTGACAGCGGTAACCGTCGCGCAGCAGGATCGACCGACGGCAGAACTTCGGCTGAGCCGAGATCGGCGCATAGGTGCGCAGCGCGATCACCTTCGGAATCGGCAACTTTATCGACGGTGAATGGAAGAACGCGTCGTCCCACGTCTCGACCACGGCAGCGCGATCGCGCCACACCGTCGATACGGCATCCTCGGCCGACACGACAGAAAGCGGCCATGTCGAAAGAGGACGATAATCGGCGTTCAGGACAAGCGTGCGGTACGATCTTCGCTCGCGGACGGTAGCAGCGATCATGACACCCTCTATGTTGGAGCTCCTGCGAGGAATTGAACCCCGGTCTCGCCGGTACGAACGGCGCGCAATGGCCACTATACGACAAGAGCATGGAGGACCACCTGGGAATCGAACCCAGCAGGAAACGGGTTAAGAAGCCGTCGCACACACCAGTGAGTGCATGTGGTCCATTTGGTACGCGACCTCGGATTCGAACCGAGAAAACTCCCCGTCTTGAGCGGGGCGACTTTACCATTTGCCCAGTCGCGCGTCTGGCGCTCTCGGGGCGAGTCGAACGCCCATCCCGCCGGTTCGGAGCCGGTGGTGCTGATCCGCAGCCGAGAGCATCTGGTGGCCCATGCAGGAATCGAACCCGCCGTCCTTGGCTTAGAACGCCTAGCCTGTCCCAGCAGATGGGCCGATATGGCGCCCCGCCGCCGAGTCGAACGGCGCGTTCCGGTTTCGTAGACCAGACTCCGAATTCCGTCGGGCGGGGCAAGCTGGTGCCGCGTACGGGTATCGAACCCGTCTCACCGCTTTGAAAGAGCGGCCGCCTCACCTGAAGCGTAACGCGGCGAACTGGTGGAGCTTGTGGGACTCGAACCCACGGTCTCCTGCATGCCGAGCAGGTGATCTTGCCACTGATCTAAAGCCCCGAGATGGTACGCGCCCAGAGGATCGAACTCTGCTCTATCCAGTTTGTAGGACTGGTGCCATCCCCAGATGACTAGGCGCGCAAAATGGTGCGGGTGACAGGATTCGAACCTGCGGTCTCCTGATCCCAAATCAGGCGCCTTGGCCACTAGGCTACACCCACGTTCTGGCTCCCCCGGTCTGAATCGAACAGACATTCCTCGGCTTAGGACGCCAGGGCCGCTCCATCGGCGGGGGAAAGTTGGTCAGGGTGGCGTGATTCGAACACGCGGTCTCTCGGTTCCGAACCGAGCGCTCTGGCCAGACTGAGCTACACCCTGATGGCGCCCGTGACGGGGATTGAACCCGCCAGCAATCGCGTGACAAGCGATGACCCCCACCAGGGAGAATCACGGGCAAATTGGAGGACCGGGAGGGGATCGAACCCATCCTATCTGTCGTTTAAAAGACGACTGCCCACACCAGCAGGCCACCGGTCCATTTAATTCGGTACTTCCGGCTGGACTCGAACCAGCGATTTCTCGGTTATCGGCCGAGCGTCCTTGCCGCTAGACGACGGAAGCAAACTTTGGTGGGTGACGGTCGAGTCGAACAACTCCCCCGAAGGGATCGGTTTTACAGACCGCTTGATAGAACCGCTATCTTTCGCCACCCGTGAAACTGGTGCTCCCACCTGGTACTGACCCAGGATTTATCGCTTACCAAGCGATTGCCCTACCATTGGACGATAGGAGCGTGGCGGATGGCGCTGTAATCGAAACAGACGCCTTGCGGCGCGCATCGCTTAGCAGGCGAGCCACGCAACCTTGCATGTTCACCATCCATTTGGTTGGCGGAAGGCGGAGGAGTCCAACCCCAGACCTTTCGGTCCCCCCTGGTTTTCAGGACCAGTTGCCACGCACGTAGCGGCACCTTCCGTAATCTTTCGCGAGCCATGAGTGCATAGGCAAACCGCCAAACAGAACCTCCCTGTTCGTTTAAGTCGACCCCGTAGGCCGTCGACACGGTCTCCTATTCTAACTGGTGCGCGACCCCGGACTCGAACCGGGAAAACTCTTCCTTCTGAGGGAAGCGACTTTTCCATTTGCCCAGTCGCGCATTTACGTGGTGCATGCGGCGAGACTCGAACTCGCACTTGACGGCTTCTCGAACCGCTGACTCTGCCATTGGCCTACGCATGCATGGTGCGCGCCGCCGGATTCGAACCGACACCTTGACGGGGTTTAAGCCCGCTGCCTCTGCCATTGGGCTACGCGCGCAATATGGTGGCCCATGGGGGTAACGATCCCCCACCTCCCGCTTGAGAGGCGGGTGCCCAGACCTCTAGGCGAATGGGCCGAACTGGCAGCGGGCGTCGGTGTCGATCCGACCGCGGCAAGCTTCAAAGGCTCGCCTGTGCGCCGGCACTCCCGCGAAACTGGCACCGGCCGAGAGTGCCGCCCTCTCTCCGTCGAGCTTCAGAGGCTCGCGTGCGCGCTGGCGCTGACCGGATCAAAATGGTGCCCGCAGGATGGGATCGAACCTCCGTCCACCGCTTACAAGGCGGTGATCCTGCCACTGAACGATGCGGGCATTGGGGTGATCGGAGAGGATTGAACTCTCACATTTTCGGTCACAGCGAAACGTGCAGACCACTACACCACGACCACCATAAAAACACGGGGAGCCAGCTACGGCTGACTGTTAACCCTTGATCCTCAGATCAAGCCCCATCGTGGAGAAGCGCCGCAGAGTTGAACTGCGTGATGCGATTTTGCAGACCGCCACCCAAAGCCCTCGGGTTCGCGCTTCAATATGGCAGGAGTGGAAAGAGTTGAACTCTCGCCTGCGGATTTGGAGGCCGCCGTGCTACCGTAACACTTCACTCCCAAACTGGCTCCTCACCCAGGTACCGCCCCTGGCAAACTTCGCTTAACAGGCGAGTCCGTTCGCTTGCTCGGATCGTGAGGAATGGAGCGGCATACGGGGATCGAACCCGTCTTCAGAGCTTGGAAGGCTCGTCGTCTCCCCAGAGACGGAATGCCGCAAACTGGTGCCCGAACTTCGCGTCGAACGAAGACCTCCTGCTCTTCAGACAGGCGTGCAGGCCAGCTACACCACCCGGGCATTGGTTGCGGGAGACGGAATCGAACCGTCAAGCGCACGGTTATGAGCCGGCGCGGGCACCCTGTCCTTCCCGCAACATGGTGGACGTGCTTGGAATCGAACCAAGACCAATCAGTTATGAGCTGACAGCTCGAGCCGTCGAGCTACACGTCCAGGCAAAATTGGAGCGGCCATCGAGAGTCGAACTCAATGATTCACGTTGGCAACGTGACACGCAACCCGTCGCGTACTGGCCGCATTCGGTGGAGTACCTCGGAATCGAACCGAGCTGCGCCGGTTTGCAGGACCAGCCCCCGTACCCAGCGGGTACCCCATAGAAAATAGATCGTGCTACCTGGCCTATTATCTGGCGCTAGGTCCCGGACTTCAACGGGACTGTCAGGCAACAGGGCATTAAAAAAGCCCCTCAGATCTTGGCTGAGAGGCTTTCGGTCTTGAAACCGATGTCGGAACGGTTATCCCGACAAAGCCTCTCCATACGCATGGCTGCGCGTCTCGGGATTTTGTCCGAGCCGTGAATACCAAAAGATTTTCGCCATCGATCTCATGCAGCCTCCCTACGCCTGTCCGTTCCGGCTCGTCAAGCACTTATTTTCAGCAGATGCTACGTTGTCGCGGAACCTGTAGGATGCCCCCATGTCCGGATCCCTCGCACCGACCGTGGCCGCCGCACCGACGGCCGTTCAGTCCGCCTCGAACCTCCTGGCGATGATGGCCGCCCTGAACGGCCAGGCCACGGACTACAACCAGGGTTCCGAGGTGCGCACCTTCTCCGAGGCGAACGGACTCGTCATCGAACAGCAAGGCGTGGGCAACATGGCCTTGGCCCTGCAGGCGCTCGCCTACGGCGCGATGTCGCTGTTCAACATCCAGCAGTCGCAGGCCGTGGCCGCTACAGGCACGGTAACATTTGCCACGTCGATACCCGTGTCCGGGGCGTTCAACTCGCCGCAGGCCATCGCCATACCGTCAGGCACCCTGGTGCAGACTGCCGGCGGCGTGCAGTTCGCCACCACGGTGGCCTCGGTCCTCGCCTCGGGCACGTCCAACGTCAGCATCGGCGTTATGGCCACGACCGCCGGCAGCGCCGGCAACGTCGGCTCCGGCGCCATATCGGGAAGTCCCCTTACGCCGCTCGGCTATCCCCTGTTCGTCACCAACGCAGCCCCCGCCGGCGGCGGCACCAACGCCGGCACGCAGTCCCTGGCGCTCGCGCAGTTCACCGCCAAGGCCGCCTCGCTCGGGCTGTGCTCCCCCGTAGCGGTCGCCAATGCCGCGATCGGCGTGGTCGCCACCGGCACCGGAGAGACGGTCGTCAAGGCTGGCGCTTTCGAGCCGTGGATCGCCGCCGGCAGCGGCGCGGGAAGCGGCACGGCAGGATTTACCCTCTACATCGACAACGGCACCGGCACCTCGTCCGCATCGCTGATCGCCGCCGTGGTGGCGTGGCTGAACGGCAGCGTCACGCTCGGTCAGAGCGGCTACCGCCCGATCGGCGTGCCCTACCAGGTCTCCGGCGTGGCGCCCGTCTACGCCAACGTCGGCGTGACCGGCGTGCTCCTGCCTGGCCTCCTGGCGACCGGTTCCGTCACCACCACGATCGTCAGCGGCATCGCCAGTTATTTCGCCAACCTCGGGGTATCGCCGTCCGCGGCCTACCAGCCGCAGGTGGCCGGCGTCGTGGCGGACGCGGGGATCGGAGCGTTTTCATCCCTGACGGTCAACCTCTACTACATGTCGTCGCCGTCCACGCCGGTCGCGCTGGTCAGCGGCGCGATAGGCACGCGGGTGATCCTGAACTCGCTCGCCACGAACATCTCGGTCAGCGGAACCTGAGATGAACTTCGCGGCCGTCCTCGGCGTCCTGAACGACCTGCCGAGCACCTTCCTGCGGCCCGCCCCGCCGTATACCCAGTTCGTAGACGCCACCGGAACCGCCCTGACGCAGTTCACCGCCGGCGCGGACGGCATGTGGACCCAGGCGCTATCGTTCCAGAACGCGGTCGACGGATGGCTCGACGTGTGGGGTCTGCTGTGGGCCGTGCCGCGAAACCCTGGCGAAGGGAACATCCCCTACGCCATTCGCGTACAGGAAACCGTCCTGGCGTGGGTCGGCACGGTACCCGCGATCCAGGTATGGCTGAATTTGTTTGCCGCCGGCGGCACCGTCACGGAAAACGCGAGCGGACTCGGTTACGTCATCACGTTTCCGGCCGGCATGACATCAAGCGAAATTCTTCTCTTTTTCGTGTCGCTCCAGCGCATACGACCGATCGGGGTGCCCTTCACCATACAGCAGACCGGAACAGGCCTGTTCGCTGGCACCGAGGCGTTTACCGACAGCGGCAGCCGCGTGCTGGGGGACTACCTGTCCGACACGCCTGCTTCGGTGGCCCCCCCGTTCGGTGCGATGACCTTGAACACGCCGCCGCTTTTGCCCGCATTATTGCTGGTGGATCCGACGATAAATCCCAGTTTTGCGCCTTCGGGGTAGCACATGAAAACTGCGAACTTCACGAACGAACAATACGTGACGGCCACCGGCGTTGGTGGCCTGACGACTGCTTTCGGCACGACGTCCGGCGCGATCGCCAGCGTCGGGTCCGGCGCGTGGGCGGTTCCGGGCTTCCTGGCGCCGGACGCCATGACGGTGTCCTTCTCGGGCATGATCGCCACCATAGGACTGCCCTCGCCGTGGGCGCTGGTGTCGTCCGGCGGCGTCGTCGTGCGCGCACACGGCACGCAAACTGGACAGGACACGAACAGCTACAGTGTAAACTTCGCACCGCTGGTACCGGGAGGAGGCAGCGTCACGGCGTATCTGGCCGCAACGATCCAACTCATCCAGCAGGCACCGTTTCCCGTGCCTGGTCCGCCGCGAGGACACCCGTCGTTCAATCCGAACTACGTGCCGTCCGTGGGATACGCCCAGTCGGTATTCACGGTCGCATTGACGGCCGTCACCGGCGGAATCGACAACATCAATACGTTCGAAATTTTGCGCACCACGCTCACGGCCGGACAGAGCATCCTTGCGACGTATAATACGTTTGCCCGGCAACCGGCAGCACAGCGCCGCGCCATTCCTTCCTTGACGATCACCAGCGGCGGAACTCTGGTGCCGGCGCAGGCGCAATATATGATCCAACCCAGCGTACCGGGCCTCACGTTCACGTTGCCTTCGGTATCCGGCGCTGCGGGACTGCTATACGGGTTCACCAACCCGACCACCGGAACGCTGACGATAGCGGCGAACGGCGCAGACCTGATAGCGGGATTCTACCCCGCGGGATCGTCCAGCGTCGTGGTGCCAGCTTCCGGATCGCTCGTGATGTGGGGCAACGGGCTGAACGCGCAATGGGATGTCGTCGGCTTCAGCCCGAATTTCGTTCCTCACGACGAAATAGCATTCAACAGCAACGGATCATGGTCGCCTCCCTTTGGGGTAAGCCAGGTGTACTACCGCCTGTGGGCCGGCGGCGGCGGTGGCGGAGGAACTTTCGGATCAGGTTCGGCGGGCGCCGGCGGCGGTGGCGCAGGTTACGTCGAAGGCGTGGCGCAGGTCTCTTATGGCACGTCGTATACGGTAGTCATCGCAAGCGGGGGCGCGGGCGGCACCGGTGGCGTCAACGGCACTGGTGGCGGCATCAGTTCATTCTCGACATTCGCGACGGCATCCGGCGGAACTGGAGGTCAGGCCGGCATCAGTGGTGCCGGAGGCAGCGCCGGCAACGGAGGGGCCGCAGTCGGCGGAACCCTGGCGGCAGGTGGCGGACAGGGCGGCCCGGGCTTGCTGATAGGATCCACAGGACTTGGCGGTCAGGGAGGCAGCACGTTCGGGTTCACCCCGACACCATACGGCACCGGCACGGGCTCGAACGGCACCATCGGCAACGCGGGGACGGGAGGCGCAAACGGGGCTCCCGGCGGCAACGGCGGGCAAGGATTGCTATTGCTCTCCTGGTGATCGCTTACTGACCAGGTGCCTGCGGCGTGACGAAGATGTTGGCGAGCCGGCCCATCAACGTCGTGATGCTCTCCGGCGACCCGAACGTCGTCAATGCCGGACCGGTGCCGTCCGGCACCCCTGACGCGTATGCACCGTTCATCCGCATCGCGTTGCCGGTGAAAATAGCCTGCAGAACGCCGTCCGACGAGGCGTCGGAATAGACCGACGACGGCAACCCGCGGGTCAACGCAAGCGTCGTCGTCGACACGCCGCCGAATACGAAGTGGTGTCGCACCGTCTCGACGTAGAAGTCCCATAGCGTGCCGTCCTTGAACGGCGCGTAGCGCCAACGCGTGCCGATCATGATATCCGGCGACAGAGGCAGCGTGACAGTACCGCGCGCCATGAGCGGCTCAGGATGACACCAGCTTATCAATTTGCCCAACAATGCCGCCACGGACTGCGGGATGTTCAGGTCCGCGTTCTGACCTGCAGTCCCCTGCGGATCGAACAGCCACTTGAACGTGCCTATCTCCGGACGAAACCCGTAGCGATGCACGGACGCGGGATCGGCAGCTCCCACGAAGGAAAACGGAAACGGAATGTTGTTGGAATTGTTGTTTCCGAACAACGACGTATACGCCGTCGGGTTCAGCATGTAGAAATTACGCGCTGCCTCGGCGCTGAACGTCACTTCGGACGAGTAGAAGACGGGAGCACCGCTTGAGTTCAACGGATCAGGTTCGTTGACCGGAAGCGCGTTCCAACGGGATACGTCCAATGTGCCGATCGACGTGTTTTGCGCCGACGTATCGGACGTGACCGACAGCGTTGGTATGGGGTTTATCCGGGCGACAAGCTGCGGTCCCGCCGGAAGGGCGAGCGGCTGGCTCGCCATGGTGAAGGTCGCACCGGACGACGTCACGCCAGTGGATCCAGATGCCATGGCGTATGCGCCCGAAGGCGCCGTGGTAACGAAGAACTCGTACCACGGCATCGGCAGTATCTCCATGAACTTGTCCATCCATGATTCCTCCGCCGCCATGAAATAATCGGCAAACGGAATGAATGCGTTCGGATAGTTCTCCCATGTCGTGGCGACCGCCTGTCCAAACGGCACGCGCGAGCCGTTGTACGGCACGAAGGTCTTGCCGAGGATAGCTCCTTGTCCTGCCATGACCTTGTCAAACCAGCGCTGCGCCACGAGGGACGGGTTCGACTGGTTCGTTCCTGTGCCGCCAAGCAACCCTTGATCCAGCAACGCCGGTATGCCCGCTGGCGCGAAGCCGAGAGCCTCGCCGACAGGCGCTCCTGCGGTAAGCCCAAGGAAAGTCAACGAGTACCAGTTGAAGGTGCGGAAAAACCACGCGAAGTCGGCGACCTCAACGACCGGAAAGCGTCCGGCACCGGATTCCTCAATGCTCGAACGAAAATCCTGTTCTTCCGACGATCGCGTAGACACGCCATCGAGCACGATGGCCGCCTTGTCGCCGCGTGACATGCCAATAAGCACGTGGCTCATGGGTGTAATGACTTCCGTCCACGTCGGCGACGATTCGACCCCGAACGGGCCGCCGGGCGCCAAGTCTATGCGCGCCCGCCCGACTGACCCGCCGCGGATAGACTTTTCCACGGTAACGGAACGAATCTGCCCTGAACCCAGGACAAAAGGACCACCTTCAAAGGGATACACCTCAACGGAACATGAAGGGGCTGCAAAAGACTGCGTCATGGCTCAGTATGGCGACGGCATTGGAAGCACCTGCGTATTCATATTCCCCAGCCGGCTCAAAGCGGCCGTGGCGCGTCCCGCCGCTGCGGCGAGACCCTCGAGGTTTTTGTTCACTGCCGGTATGATGATGTTCAACTCTGAAAAAGTTATGCTGGATCCTTCCATTGACGCCTGACCAGCTTCAGCTTTGCGGTTCAACATGTCCGTAGGGATATTGCCGTTGGCGCCGCCTGCGGTCATCCATCCCTGCACGTTCGTCACGTAGTTTGGATTGACGCGATCCATGGCAGGACCATTGTAATTTCTAAGCGTGTCGTGAAGATTCTCTCCATGCGCCATGTCTTTTCGAAGATGCATGGCGCCTTCCGCGATGCTTTCTGCCTCACTTTTAGGAATTGGCATTCCGCTGGATGGGTCTATCTGCATCACGTTAACGCCTGCTGCTTTATTTTTTCCTCCGGTGGATTCCTGCATCATGACCCCGCCCACAAGCAGAGGATCCACACCTGCCATGCGCGCGGATTGTATGGTAACGTCAACAAGGTCGGGCCGCACACCCATTCGCAGCAGGCCTTGCTTGTAAGAATCAACGCTCTTGTTTCTGTCATATTGAAGACTGGCGTTGGTCGCCGTGCCCGCCTGCTGTTCAGACTGGGGACCAGGACTAAGAGACCCGGGGTTCATCGAATACGACAGGTAAGGCAACGTGCCTAGGTTGGTGAGCCTACCTGCAACTTTTGGTACCATATAGTCAGACAATCCTCTATAAAATTGCGATTGTGTAAACATTTTAGCTTGTGCGGCTGGGTTTCCGGCCGTTAAATCTTGCAAGTATCCGGCTGAAAAAACTGAATCTCCCGCGGCATTAGCTTTCAAAAAATTCTGGATCAGCGCCTTGCCTTCCGGCGTCGCAGACGTCTTCGCGAACGCCTCGGGACCCAGAAACTTCTGCAGGTCCTGTTCGTTTTTTATGCCGTGCGCCGCTTGCACTGCCATCATAGTCCGCATCGGGTTCTGCCCGATCGTGTCCGTCGCCGCCTGCAGTCCCCCCATGGCTTGCAGCCCGATCTCTCCCGTCTTGCCGCCGGGCAGGTTGGAGAACCGCATCAGGAAACCCTGCAAACCGGCGGCGTCCACGCCGGCTGCGCCGGACCGTGCCGCCATGGCCACCGACGCATCGATCGAGTGCAGCACCGACGCGCGATCCATGCCGCGTGCAACCGCGTTCTCCATGACCTGGGAAAGCTGCATGCCGTAGCCGGACACGCCTCCTGCGGTCGGCTCTATGGCGCCATACCGCGCCGCCTGCCGTGCGGACGAACGTGCCTCGTCTCCGACGCCGCTTGTGCCAGGAAGGTAGTCCAGCGACGCCAAGGACTGGGTGAGTCCTTCCCGATCCGTTGAAGAAAAAGGCAGTATTCCAAACTGCCCTGCCATGCGGTTCGCTTCGGTCGGGCCAAGCCCAAAGGATCGCATCCAGTCAGGCGTCTTATAGCCGCCGGGAAACATACCTTCGACCGTGCGCCTTCCGGAATCCCCGGTCGCGCGCGCAAAGGCGTAGCTCTGCTCCGTCAGGTCGGTATACGGCTTGGCCGCCGCGATAGCACCGGCTTCCGCCGCGCCTATCTTCTGAGGAGCAAGAACCAGTTCCTCGAGAAGCTCGGCGCCAATGGCGACGCCGGCGCCTACCCCGAGCGCACGTCCCAGGCCTCTGCCGGTCGCTGGGAAACCGAACCGTCCGATGAAGGGCATATGACCGTAAGGTCCACCTCCACCTCCACCTCCACCTCCACCTCCACCTCCACCGAAACCTCCACCTCCACCGAAACCTCCACCTCCGCCGTATCCACCTCCACCGAAACCTCCACCTCCGCCGTATCCACCTCCACCGAAACCTCCACCGAAACCTCCACCCCCTCTCCCGCCAGGAGGGGGTCCACCGCCACCTCTGCCGCCGCCTCCGAAATGTCCGCCCGGGCCCCATCCCATGCCTGCCAGTCCATGAATGCCCGGCGGAAGGTAGGCGCCACCCATACCTGCCAAGCCGGATATACCGGGAGGCAGGAATACCGATCGCGTGCGCCCGCGGAAGATATCGATCTCTTCCTGGCGCTGTCGGATCGCGATGTCTTCCTTGCTGGCAATGTTCTGGAGATACAGGAGCATCCCGGTGAACACCTGCCCCGTGGCGGCCGAGATCGTATTTGGCGTGCTGACGCGTCCAAGGTTGCCCGGCATCGACGCGTTCGACGTGCCCTGCATTAGCGCCGTAGCTATCGACTGCTGCTGCTGCGCGTGCGCGCGCATCTGCCGCGCCACGTTGTCACCGAACCCGGCACCGCCGGCAGCCATCGCCTGCGCCTGGGCGAGCGTCAGGCCGCCGTACGGGTCCCCGCCGATCGCCTGGGCAAGCTGCGCCTCCTGAGCGTAGCCTGGAGGAACGGCCCCACCTCCAGGCCGCGGCGTCCCCTCAATCCTGATCCCCGGCAAGTGGCTTGCCTCCTCGCGTCAACCCAGGCTTCAGACCTCCGCCTTGCTGCTGACGCTTCCGCCACGCAGCCACGCCGGCTATGCCGGCGGTGACGCCGATCCTGGTGAGGTATCGTAGCAGAAGATTTCCCTTCAGCACGTCGGTCCATCCCGCCAACGCCTTCGTGGTCCTCTCCTGCCCTGCGCGCACGAACGTCCATCGCTCCGGCTCGTCGCGGGCGGCCATCTCAAGGATAAAATCGAGCTCCGGCACCGTATGGTCGACGAGCAGTTTGCCGAACGGATTACGATGTCCCTGTATGACCGAGGCGATCCAAAGCTTACGCGCCAGCGGGTGCTCCGGACTTATTCCCTCTGCTGCGAAATCGCTGCACCGCAGCTTCGAAGGCCTGGCCCACGGCATAGACGTCGTCCGCGCTGTCCAGCGGGAACTTGTCGAAGTCCACCTTAGGCGCCTTCGACGTATCAAGCCCCTTGAGGTCCTCGTCCGTGATCCCGAACGGCCAGCCCACCGTTGCGCTCAGCAGATACATCTCAAGGATCGCGCAGTATCGGGAGAAGTTCACCGCCTGCATGTCGATGCCGCCCATGCCGCCGTAGCCGTCCGGGTAGGCCCGGTTGCGGATATCGGCCGACTTGTAGCCGACCTCGATGTCGTAGCGGATCGTCGGTTTTCGGAAGGTATATGTCGCCCCTTCCACCACCACGTCGAACCTGTCCTGCAGCGGGTTGTCGGACACCCAGCACCTCCGGAGTTACGTCACTCCGGCGACATTATACCGATACCGTCAGGGAGACAAGCCGAGATTCGATGCGGCCAATCCAGCCGAAGCCGCCGCTGACGCGATGCTCAACGCGTTGTCGCCAGTATCCATTATCGAATTGCCATCGGCGTCCAGCACGTCCATGGCGAGAAACGAGTAGCTGTTACGGATCGGCGCATTGGTCGGGATATTCTGCGCAAAATTCTGCGCCTTTGCCCCGACGTAGGCGAACAGGATGGTATTCTGGTTCCCGTCCAGCACGTACATGTCGTACGACTTGCCAGCCAGGAGATACTCGAGCCGCTGGTTACTCGCCAGAAGGGTAAGTCCCGCATCGGTCAACTCGAACGAATCGAGCGTGAACGCCGGCGACATGCGAAGCTGCTGGATCTCCTGCGGCTTCGAGTTGCCGATGCCGTACAGCCCCTCGGTACCCAAAGGCAACTGGTGTCCGACAGTCTGCGCAAAGGCAATGATAGTGTCACCAAGCATAACAGCTACGTTATTGCCGTTGAGTACGTTATTCGCAACGGTTTTTCCGTTATATCCAGGCACCGTAATGATCTCCTAGAACGCGATCGAGGTGGACATTAACGTATCCTCTTGATTCATCATCTGTTTTGAGAGCATGGACCAGCTTTGTCTCTTGGGCTTTTCCACGACATGGAAGACGCTCGTCGTGCGTATCAAGAAGCGGCTGCAAAACTGCATGGCGTGTTTGCCCGTCTATCTTAGCCCGTATTCACGATCGTGAAGTTCAACGGTAGGATCGTGGCGAACGCGGTGATGTAGCGATTCTGGTCCACCAGGATGGCGTTGAATGTGACCGCGGCCGTCTGCGTCGAGCCGGTATACGTCAGCTTCAGCGACTTGCGGGCCCATGAGGTGAGCACGCCGTTCGAGGAATTCCCCGTGTAGATCAGGGCGTCCAGCAGGTTCTTCATGGCGTTGAGGATGTTCACCTCGGTCACCGGCGCGGCGATCGTGCCGACGTATTGCTGCAGCACGTTGACCACCGAATACGCCAGCCAGTAACGGCAGGCCACCTGCTGCGAGGCCGTGTTCTCCGGGTTATTGTCGACCTCCCACGTGGTCACGTCGGACAGGATGGTCGGGATGCCGGTCTCGTTCGGCATGTAGACAGCCATCACGCCGTTGTTCTGCAGGTTGACGAGCTGCGACGTGGTAAGCGCCGCGCCGGCGTTGGCAAGCTCGACGCCGGTCGCGATCAGAGGCTTGTTCGTCAGCGGGATGGCGACCTGGTTGCCCGTCACCATGCCGGCCGCCATAGCCGCCGCATACAGGCCGCCGTAAAGCTGGTTCTGGTTCGTCGTCGTGTTGATGCGGTAGATGCCCGGATACAGGTAGTTCATCTGTATCGTATCGAGCGCGCGAGAATTGGTGATCGTGGTGGTCACCGTGTCGCCGATGGACGATCCGGTGAAGCCGCGGCGCCACATGCCATACGGCACCGACGACGCCGTGATGCAGTGCTGCGCCATGAGCGCCTGCACGCCGATCGCGTTCGAATCGCAGAACACCGCCCACGCCGGCACCGTCAGTCCGACGTTGAGCCCAGACGCGTAGTCGTTGTTGGTCGGCGGCACCCCGGTCGCGCCGGAAAAGAACTGGGCAGACCCCGTTACCGGCAGGGACTGCAGCGTATCGCTCACCGAACCAGTGACAGCCGTGGCTATCGTCGACGCGAACTGGTTGATCCAGAAGACGGGATCGTTGAGCACGGCAAAAATGTTCTGGTATTGCAGCACGCCGCTCACTGGCGCTGCCAGGGTGGACCCTTGCGACGACAGGAAGTTCGACGGCAATTGACCCTGCGTCGCCGACAGCAGGTTGGCAAAATAGTTCGATGTTCCGTTCAGGAACTCCACCAGTAGGCTGACCGTATTGAACCCACCGCTGCCGAGCGGCACCGTGACGGATTCGCCGGAAACCGGTGACGTCAGCGCAAAGGCGGCCGACGTTACGGTCATGGTGACGCCTCCCGTCGAGGCGCCGGAATACGCGACCTGAAGCGGTACGCCGAGGTTGTCGCCGACCAGCGACACGCCAGCGAAATTGTCGACCAGCGTAAACTTGCGCCCCGCCGATCCGGAGCCGCCCGTGGCGGAACCCGTCGATATTTGCAACGTCAATTGGTTGGACGGTGGCCCATACAGGGTAGACGTCAGCGTGGCGTAGGTGGTGGCACCGGTCGTAAGCAGCGCCAGGGACGACTGCGTGTTCGAGGACACGTCGATGAACGTGATGCGCTGCGCGCCGTTCAACGACGGCGACGGCGTCGCCATGAATGGCACGTATGCCGCTGCCGGACCGCCGCGGAGGGCCACCTGCAAATCACCCGGGTTGACGAACGTGACGGGCGTCTTCGGCTTCGGGCCCCAGCCGTAGCCGAGGAATAGCAGTGGTGGCGTGACGGGAGGCGTATTCGGCAGGGCCGCCGACACATCATCCGCATAGTAGGCGCCAGGCAAGCCGATGTACGCACCGGCGAAAGTTATCCCCTGCTGCGGCACTTTAGTTCACTCCCCAGCGAGGATGGAGCGGATGCGCAGGTTCATCACGATACTTTTCGATCAGCGCCTGCCATTCCGTCATCGTATGCCGCTCGTTCTGGTGACGCATGGAGAGCAGCTTCATCCAAACCTCGTCCGGATGTCCGGCGGACGCCGTCGCAGCCACCATGCGCGGCACGCCGCCGATGATGACTTGGCGATGCGTTACGCGGGGCCCGAGCGTTGCGGCAAAGACGCGCAGCGGCACGGCAAGCTCCACGGGACTATCGTTGCCCGCGACGTCGACGGCTGCCGAAGTCTCCGAAAACTCCGGGGAACTATCTTCTGGCATGTCTGACAAGGCGTCCTCCGGAAGCGTCGCGACGGTCGGTCGCAGACGCAATCCTACGAACGCCCCGTCATATGCCGCTTGCCGAAGGGACCATCGCGGACTGCGATGCGCCCTCCAGAAGCTCCGCCGTCGCGACGATGGTTTCGATCAGGCCGTAGCCGGTCAGCACTGCCACGGGGAACACGCCGTCCAGTTCCAGCATGAGATCCGCCCCGTAGAACCCCGGCGCCTTGCCCTCGTATTCCGCCGTCTCGGTATACGAATTGGCCTGGAACGAGTGCGACACGTTGAGTCCGAGCGGTTGAAACGCCGTCGGTATCATGGCCCGCCATGCTGCCAGCAGGGAATCGCGCCACCAGTCGCGTTCGTCGGCGGACTGCGACAGCACGGTCATACGCCACATGCGCTTGGCGTTGGCGTACAGCGTCCAGTCGTTGTTCAGGTCCGGATTCGACACGTCCTCGCCGATCTGCACTTCCGACTGCTGGATCAAGTCCAGGTTCATCACGATGAACGGCATCGCCTGGAAGCCGTTTTGCGGCATTTGGGTGGACAGAAGCGGACGCGGCACGCCAGGAAACAGGGGCGCCGAATTCACGAACCCCTGAAACAGCCGCAGCGTGATCTGAGACAACTGATCCGGAAGCGTCGTCATGGTGCACGCCGGCATCACCGGATCCGACTGCGTCGTGCCGCGGCTGTCCGACACCGCCCACACGTATTGTTCCGTCGACACGAGCGGAGTGGGCAGGCCATCCCCCACGTCGATGAACTGCGGTAGCACCGCGCCACTGTAAACCTGTACGAACGGCGTCAGCCCGCTCGCGCCGGACACGGCGCGCGCTATCGTCATGGCCGTCACGCCGCTCGGCGGCTGAATGTACTCCGGAAGCGAAAGCATGACCGCACCGCCGGTCGCCACGGCCTGCGTATTTACGATAGGCCCAGGCACGTCAGCCCGCTCCCGCCATCTGCTTCGCCTGCGCCGCTAGGATGAGCGCCGGCGAGTACGGTCTCATCTCCGGAATGATCCAGCTTCCCGGGTCCGAGTTCGGACCGATAGAAGCGAACCCGGAAAACTCCGACGTGCGAATCTCCGCCCACATGGACGGCTTCCTGCTGGCTGGCCCGCCGCCGATGCGCCGCAGCGTCGTGCCGCTGGTGCCGCCGCGCGCGCGGTGCATGGGGTAGCCTCGGCCGCGCTGCAGCCGGGTCTTCAGGTCGACAGGACCGTGTCCCTGCTCGAGGATGCCGGCCTCCGGTGCCGCTCCCTCGTCCGCCACGATCGCCACGGTCGCCTCGCCCTCTCGACGGAAGGAAATGCTGCTGGCGTAGCGCCCCGACGGATATACCAGGCGTCGACCGTTCAGCATCGTCCTGCCGAGCGCGAAATCCAGCCATTTCGCGAAGATGATCAGACCGATCTGGTTGACCATCTTCGGGTCCAGGTTCGTCCGGATCACGTACGTAACGCTACTCGCCATGCTTCACCACGCCAGCGGTGTCCCGCCGATGTTGATCTGCGGCTGCAGACCGCGTTGCCGGGTCCAGAAGTCCAGCGCCTGCACGCGAAACGCCTTCGGCAGGTTCACCGTGCCACCGCCGAACGGCCGATCGTGCGGCAGGCCGCCGGCCCGCCGGAAAGCAACGAACAGCGCTGCCGCCTGAAATTCCACCATATACGACGTGCCGGACGCGAAGCCCGCCGGCAGCGTCACGGTCGCGCCGGACACGACATAGCCCGACACCGGCGCGATCATCCTGGTGTCCGGGTTCCACGTCACGACGGCGCCCACCGGGGCTATCTGCAGGTTCTGCTGAAACGGCAGGTTCTCCGTCACGCCCGATTGCAGCATGGTCGTATAGCGCGCCAGCATGTCAACCGCGACGAATATGTCGTTCGTGCTGGCATATGTCCACGGCAGCGTCGGCTGCCTCACGTCGTCCAGATCCAGGAAGGGATTCACGTAGGGTATCGTCAACGACGGCTCGGACACCTGATCGACGCCAAACTTTGGATCCTCACGTACGCCAGGCTCGTCCGGCGACGGCGAGATGTGCCGAAACGTCATGACCGCCTGAAACGGAACCGTCGGCAAGTCCCAGTAGGTGCCGACGCCGAGGCACGTCAGGCACTGTTTCTGGGCCGATCCTGGCGTCGACAGGCGGGTCGTCGGCGCAACCGCTCCGCTCGGGAACACGGGAAATCCACCGGAACCGAATACTGGTTGCCCGGACGCGTTCACCGTCTGCATCGCGCCCATGAACGACGGTGCCCACACGCACGGACAGGAATGCGAACGCATCCATGATATGCGCTGACCGATCTGCCCGATCAGCGCGTTGAAGTCGCTGGCTGGCAGCAGATACGGATCAGTCCGCGGAACGTATACGCTGCGAGTGGACGATCCCGACATCAGAGTTGTCCCAGAAAGAAGCCACCACCCTTCTGCAAGGCTCGTCTGGTAAGACGTTTCACTTCGTTCTCGAAATTCTTCACCTGCCCGCTGAATACGCCGGCCTCGGGATATTTCACCCTGCGCATCAGGCCGTCGACGTTGATCGTCAGTTCCGTGGCGCCGTTCGACACCGAGACGCCCATCGTTTTGAACGCCTGCACGGCCGCACGCGACATCACGAGCTGCTTCATGAAGGACCACTCGCCCTGATAGTCGGCCGGCGTCAACCCTGCCGTATACTGGAACCACAGGCCTTGCGGCACCGACTGCGCGAATCCCATGAAGGCAAGCTGCATCGCGAACAGCGGCAGCATCTGCACAGACGTCGCCGGCACAAAGCGCAGCAGGCCGCGGTTCTGGTCCTCCACAACCCACGACGAGGGCATGCGGAAGAACTCGTTCAGCAGCGGATAGATGAAGGCGACGTTCTTGGTGCCGACGTAGTTGTTGCTGACATCGGCCGTCGGCGAGAACAGTTCCAGCGACTTAACCGGACGCCAACGGGTGCGCACGTAGCCCCATCCTTCGTCGCGCCATCTTTCAAAAAAAAAAGTCGTAACCCGGCTCCGCGTAATCGTAGTCGACGCCGAGCTGCTGGTAGTTGTCCTGCACGCCGAGATTGAGAAGCTGCACCTCCTGCTGCGTCTTCGCCGCCGGCGCTGCGATCCACGTCTGGCACAGCCGGACGTTCGTCTCCGTCTCGATGTCGTCCTCGGCGTAGCGGATCCAGCTGTTCACCGTAGCATCGGAGATCGCGCCGGGCGGGTTCGTCCAGGTCTGGATCGACGTGCCGATGAACTGCTCGAGGTCCGCGCGGAGCAAGCCGGTCTTGGTGACGGCCCCCTGCACGGTCGGATACGACTCGATCTTCTGCGGCTGGCCCGATACCGGCGTGCTCCACGTCCACAGCGCCCTGGTCTGTATCGTCGGTCCGGATGTGGTAACGCTCAAACGGAACTCTCCTGAACTGTAGTTTCGATCGTAGCGTTTCTACGCTTGGCTGCCTTCGCTGCCGTTACGGCTGCACTCATGCGCGCCCTTGATTCATCTGTCCACACCCGTCTTCTGTTCGTCGCCGCCATCTTTGATTTTACTTCGGGCCGGGCCAGCGCTTTGCGCAAGGCGGCGCTCATGTTGGCGCGCATCTCGGGAGTCCACACTCTTCGGCTATTAGCCTGCGCTATTTTCTCTATTTCTGGGGCCCTGTGTTTACGTCCAGTGGCTGCAGCCGACAGTCGCAGCCGTGTTTCACAGGTGATGACACGCGCGCTGTTCGCCGCAGCTATCTTCACCTTGAATTCAGGGCTTTGCACTGTGTTCAGCAAATGCGCGGCCAGTTTTTGCTTCGTAACATCCGATAGAACACGTTCGCTGTTGGACTTCGCTACTTTGGTGCCAAACCCTTCCGGCTTTGGTTTTCCTTTTCTAGCCACACTCATTTTGTGCCTGGATTCGGCGGATATCACCTTACCCTTGTGCTTGTCGCTCATGGCCATCTTGGCGACTGTCGTATGTTTGTAGCCGACAGTTCCCTCCCCGCCTTCCGTCAGGTTGTAGCCGCGAGGAACCAACGTACTGTATTCAGTTATGGCTGCTATTTCTATCTTAACAGCATCCTGCCACGTAAGGGCGGAGCCGATCACGTGCACGCTGAAATCGTTGACGCCGTACTTGCGCATGGCCTTATGGATTAGCGCCACGCTGCCGTTCTTGGCTTGTCTGCAGTGCTCCTTGAACCGTTTAGCCGCACCGTTCCTGGATACACCCACGTATGCCTTCGAAGTCGATCGGCACGTCAACAGGTATATTTCGATTGGTCCGTACGTGGTGACGCTCAATTCTTCCTCTTGTTCCTGCGTACGTCCGCCTCGGCCGGCACGGGATCCGGATCGGCGAGAACAGCCTCCGGCGGAGCCACACCCGTCATCTCGATCCGCACGGACGTGTTTCCGGCCAGCGCGTCGACCTGCGCCTTGTCGAGCCTGTCGGCCGCGACGTAGTTGTCTCCTGGCGTCCACGAGAATCGCACGCCGTGGAGGTCGCCCCCGAGCGAATGCCGGTTGCGCCATTCGCGCCATACTGGGGATCCCCGGATGACGTGCGCCGTGAAGACCATGCTGCCTACGAATACAACGACGTGAAAATGTCGTTTGGCTGCACATCTACGTCGCCGTTCGCGTACTGCAGCACCCACTGATTGATGAGAGCGCGTACGGTCCCCCGCTTCGTCGGGACGTGCAGGGAACCGTCGCCCGGCGTATGAAGCGCCAGACGCTTGGCCCACACGGGGAGGTTCGTCGGGATCGTGCCGCCGGTCCACTGGAACGCGTCGACGGTCACCGAACCTATCTGCGTCTTGATCGTCATCGATGCTCTCCTTCGTCGCGCTCCAGTCTAGTCGAACCGGCGGCGTTTCGTCACGCCTTTGGTTTCGACCGGTTCTCGACAGGTTGCACCGGTATCGGAGGATCCTGCAACGTGCCGGGGATTGATTCTAAAACCGGAATTTTCTTCGGGTCGACGACCTGCGTCTGCACGATCTCTGTTCTCACCGGGTTCTTGTTCGTGTCGTCACTCATGGCTCGGGTCCTTCTGTGAATACCCTGTTCGCATAGCGCTAAAGCAAAAACGCCGCCGTGGCTGTCTGCCAGGCGGCGTCTCGACTACGTCCTAGGCGGAGGCGTCTTCGGCGGAGACGTGGGCTTCAGTGGCTGTTCGATCGGCTTGTTCGTCAAATACTCCTTGGATGGATCTCCGGCCGGTTGACGCGGCACCTTCGGGTCCTGCGTCGTCTGTACGCCTGGATTTTTTGTCGACATGATATGTGTCCTCCTGTGAACAAGAGGTCACATGGCCATAAAAGAAAACGCCGCCAGACAACTCTGGCGGCGCTGTCGTCTCCCAACGATAGGTTGATCAGGAGTTCGCGCCGAGCGGGTTCCAGACGGGGCTGTCCGGCACAAAGTTGTTGATGATCCCGTGGAACTTCGGAATGCGGTTACGGATGGCTCCGATCGACGCCACAGCCCACGGCATGTAGAGGTTCTGCGCGAACAGTTCCACGCGCGTCAGCGGCAACAGGTAGCGGAAGTCCAGCGCGTTGTCTTCTTCCCGCATGTCAAGCAGGAAGATCTTCTCGCTGCCCGGGATCGTGCCGTTGAAGTCCACGAAGTTCACGGTGCCGGTGCCGTTTGCCGCGATCGTGCCGATATAGCGGTAGGCGGTCGCCGAACCGGATACCGTGGTGTTGGCCGCCGCGCCGGTGCGGAACACGCGATAGGCGGTCGCGTCCGCCGCGGCCGGGCCGGCGATCGCCACGACGGCCGCGCCGGAACTGGTCACGCCCGAGCCGGCCAGGACGTTCGAGAACGCCAGCACCGATTCGTTCATGTTCACGTCGGTCGACGCCACAGCGTAGTAGTAGCGGGTGGCCGCACCTGAATAGACGCCGCCGTTGGTGCTCCAGTTCGAGCCAATGAAGGCCGTGCCGGATGCCGTCGCGACCACGCCGGTCGGCGGGGTAGGACCGACGGTCGTGGTCGGCGTGGTGCCGTTGCTGCGAGGCTGACCCTGCGCGGGGATATCGCGGGCCGTGATGACCAAGTCCATCGGGAACTGGATCGGGCCCATACGGGTGCGCATGCCCTGCAGATCGCCGTCAACCACGATACCTGGCACCGGATTCGCGTTCGGCCAGTTCGTGATGTTGTTCAACAGGGTGGTGACCAGCGACTGCAGCGCGCCGGCCGTGACCGGCGTCATCAGCGCATGCGTGATGCGACCGTAGCGGCCCCATGACGTGATGACTGCCGCGACCTCGTAGATCATGTTGTACAGGGTCTGCGAGGTGCTCCAGCCCTGCAGAGCAGCGTTCGCCGCGTAGAAGGCCTGGAAATCGAAAATGTTCGCTGTTGGCGTGGACGATCCGAGACCGGTGAACTGGTTCGGGAACAGCGTCGGATTGCCAAAGTAGCACAGCCAGTCTGCCGTGCCGAGCACCGTCAGCGCCGCGTTGGCGTTTTCCTGCTCGTTGACGCTGACGAAGTTGTTCTGCGCCATCAAGGCCAGGGTGACCGCGCGTCCGTCCAGCATCAGCTTCAGGTTGATCGACTGAAGCGAGTAGATGCCGGCGTTGGTCGCCAGCGTGCCGGACTGCACGTTCGAGAAGCCGGACGTGGCCGAGCCGGGCAGCGCGCCGCCCGTATCGTCGATGTACGGCCAGTAATCTACCACCTGGAATGCGGCCGACTTGGCCAGCATCTGGTAGAGCGTGAAACTGTCCGGCCGAATGGTGCCGCGTGCCATGCGCGTATCGAGCGACACGTAGCCCATCGACTGACCGCCGGTGATCGACGTGAAGTTGGTCTGCGTGCCGACGTCAAGAATCGCCTTTGCGACCGCGTTGGACTTGGCAAGCTCGCGTGCGTCGATATGACTACGTGGGCCACCGCCGGGCGCCGTCGTCTGATAGTAGCGAGGATGCTCGCGACGCTCGCGGGAGTAGACATTCTCTACCTCGGCCGCCTTGGCGAGTTCCGTTCGCGCCCGGGCACCGTCGAAATCCACGCCACCGACGTTCATGCCGCGGCCGGTCACCAGCGACAGAAGTGCTGGGCGCAGCGCGCCGAGCTCGCTGTTCGCCGCCGGCAGGGACGCCTCGAACTGGTTTAGCGCATTCGCCGTACGGCTGGTGCGCATGTCCTCGGGGATGTCCTCGCCGATCGTCGGGTTCGGCACATAGCCGAATGGCCGCGTCTGCACCGGAGCGATTTCGATGCGCCGCTCCTCCCGGGTTTGGGTCGGGATGTGAATATCGGGACCGGACCGGGGAGTCTCGGCAGTTGTCGTGCTCATGGCTGTCTCTGTCCTCGCTCTCGGTGGCCGGTATTTACGCGGCATGCCTGGTGATCACTTCCTGTATCTTTGGCGGCAACCGGTTAACCTTCGCCTGGACGATGTCATTCGGCAGGCCCATCCGCGCGCTGGTGATCGCATCGCGCGCTCGGTCGGCGTCCTCGAAGGTGATGTCGTTGTTGTCGCGCAGTTCGTTGATCGCCTTTTCCGTCATGGCCAGCTTGTCGCCGCCGGCCTTGGCCAGCGCGAACACCGGCGGCAGACGCTGCCCGTCATCGGTGACGGACGTCTTTTGACCGGAGATCGCCGCAAACAGATCCTGCACGTTCGCTGTCAGCATACCCATGCCAGCCGCTGCCTTGCTGATCTGTTCGACCGCCTTCCGCAGGTCGGCACGCTCCGTCGAAGTATCGGCACCCTTGCCGACTTCGCGCGCAGTCGACGCTGGCCAGATCTTCTGATTGTCGGACTGTGCTGCGGCCAGGCCCTTGCGGCCGGCCTTGGCCTTGGCAATCCGGTCCTGCACGACCTTCGTTGCCGGCCCGATCTTGCCACCCTTGACGGCGATCGACGCCGCCAGATAGGCGTCTGCCTTGGCAAGATGGTTCTTCGCCGCTTTGCGCAGCGCCTTCACCACCGGTGCGCCTTCAGGCTTCGCGAGGAACGGCGCGGCCTTCTGGACGCATGCGCGCGCCTTGCGCACGCGAGACTTGGCCAGCAGACGCAGCTTGGCGGCCTGCATGGACTTCGCCTTGTCGTCATCGTTGTCGTCGTCGTCATCCTCTTCTTCGATCTCGTTGACGACTTCGACGTCGGTGCCGGAACCGGACTCCTCTTCGTCGTCCTCCTCGGACTCCTCTTCGGCGGCCTTGGCCACGATAATGGCCTTCTCGACCTCGGTCTCGGCTTCCTTCTCCTCGTCCTTCTCCTCGTCGCGCTCTTCCTCCGCCTTGCGCACCGCATGACGCGCTGCGGTCTTGATCGCTGACTTGAAGTCCAGACCGGCGATCGCCTTGGTCACGGCTGCGGACACGAGCGCCTGAAGCGCGGCCTCGTCCACCGACTTGGCGACCGACGCCTCGAGGATCGCGAACTGCTGTCCTTGCGCCTCGACCGCCTTCAGGATCGACTTCATGGCTCCGCGGGCCGCCGCGATGTCGCGCCCGAGACGTTCGGTCGCTGACTGCACCCCGCTCTGGGGGGCATGACGGGAATATTCGCCTTCCATCTTTTCGGCGCCGTCGCCCGAGGACTGCTGCGTGGGACCAACCGGCACCTTGCCAGGAGCGACCTTGCTGCCGGGGCCGTGCGCGTGCACGGTCTCAAGATGATCGTCCGGCGGTCCGCTCCACTGGTCCTCGACAATGCCGATCCGGCCGCGGTCGTCGCCCATGTCGAGCAGATGGTTGGCCTTGCCAAGCTCCGTATCAGCCAGCACCGACGCGTCCTTGAACAGCGTGCTGCGCTGTTCCTGCGTCGCGCTGCCGATGAGGCTGGCGATGACGCGGGTCACGAGACCTGCCGCCTTGGGCTCAGTGACGGTGGCGGTAACAATCGGATCCATGTGGCCTCCAGAAGTGCTTCGTCCATGTAGTCCGCGGCATTTGGCGCACGGGCACGTCGTAGCGACACCGTATGTACCGTCCGCGCTCTTTACCGATGCCGAAGGGGGGCGGTACGCCAACGGTTTCTTCGTATCGCCGGAACGCAGCCATTGCTTGAATTCATCGAACGTCAGCCGCGTGACGGCACCGATGCGCTGTTGGCCCTTTCCGTCGGAAAAGCCCGCCAGATACGTCCGATGCGCGATCGCCGCGTTCGGGAACCCGAGCATGCACTTCGCTTCGTCGTATTGGTGGTTGTGATGATGCCGCTGATCTATAACCCAGACCGGCAGATCCTCCGCCCGGTGTGAATCCGGCCCAAGGTAGACGTCCACCTGACCGCCGTCGTGCGCGATGGTGCGCTTCACGTACCCATAGTCCGCCGGCATATAAACGTGCCAGCGGGCGCCGTTCGGGTCGGTACCGCGACGTATGTGGTCCTTCGGCGTCTCGATGGTGACCTGCAGCCCGCCAACGACGACGTGCGCCATCTTGTAGTTGTCGGCGCGCGCCTGCGCCTCGGACGGACGGTTGACGCGCCGCGTCGCTCGCTCCAGGTCGCCCGGTCGATCGATGACGAGAGGATTGTCGCCGGTTCCCGGAGCAGCCATGCCTACAGGCCGGACACCGGACTGGAAACGCCCTGCATCTGGGACAGATTGGCCGGGCGGTTCATGAGATGGTTGTACATCATGGAGTGCGCCAGGATGTCGGCGTGCCCCTCGGAGCAGCCTTTGCAGGCCTTGAAGTGCTCGCGGTAGCCGAGCACGGACGGCTGCTCGTGCACGCCGCAGTTCGGGCACGGCTGGGCCGCGTCCGCCACCGTGTCCGGCAGCCAGGACACCGGCGACACCTGCATGCCGGTGTGTGACTTGACCAGTTCCGCCAGGTAGGACTTCGCCGTCACGATCCGCGTCGGCGAGGACAGCGACGTGTTCTTCGGTGCCCGGGTGAACGCCAGGCTGCGCCAGTCTATCGACTTGATGATAAAGCGTTTTGCCCCGCTCCTGGAGCACTCACCCTTCGTGCAGTCCTCCATGTCGGTCGGCCAGCCGTAGATGGACGAGAACCACATGACCGGTGGATCGCGTCGGAGCGACGCCCAGAACTCGTCGTATTTGTTCCGCACCGGGTCCTCGCGGCCGTCCAGGCTGCGGCTGATCTCCCCTTCGACGAAGGTGGAATTGTTCTCACCCTTCCGCACGGAAAGCGGTCGTCCGACGATATAGGACGACGGATCGGATATGCCCATGCGAGCGCCAAGCTCGGACAGGTGATCGATGTCGAGGTGTCCGGTCGCGACGAACGATTCGGCCGACTTCAGCAGGGCGTCCTGCATAACGATATCACCGTCGTAGTCGACGGACTCGTCGCTGGCCTGTACCTCTACGACACGACGTCCGCTGCCCGACTGATGATACGACTTGATGACGCATGGAATCTGCGCCACCACGGCCCGGTCGAGGTCATCCAGCGAGGTGATCATCCAGGAAACCTAGTCGACCGGAACGGTCAAACCCTACGCCGCACCTACAGTGCGGACATCCCGGCCGGGCCGGATACTTCCGCTCCCAGGGTAGAACCGAGGTAGCTTGTCAGGTGCGTCACGCCGGCGGATGCGGAAAACACCGCGCCGGACACGAACCCGGAAACCGCCATTTCACAGCGCTTGATCCAGCGCTCGACCGGAAACCGCGACAGTTCCTGCGCCAACCAGTTCGTAGTGTAGGAGGGATTTCTCATTTCCTGATCAAGCCACGCCATAACCTCGCGGCCGTGCCGGGAATGGTAGCGCGCGTGGAAGGACATCTCGATCATCAAGTCGCGCCGGTTGGTCGCAGCCAGGTAGTTGAGTTGGATTCGCCCCACGAAACGGCAGTCCGGACAGGCGCATATCGTCCATTTGTGCCCTTTAGGCACCAGCGTGACCGCTTCGACGAACTCGGCCCGTCGGGTCTCCCAGTCCATGCACGTCGAGCAGCCGCATTCCGCGTCGAGCATCGAATAGTGCTCGAGAGGTGACACCGGCGGCTTGATTTCCTCCGCCACGATACGGTCGGCATACGCCACCAGTGAGCGTCGCAGCCGATCTATCTCGACCGCCAGGGCATCGCGACGACGTACTATGGCCCGAACCGCAGGATCCGGACTTACCGATGGGTCTCGATACGTCAAAGAATCAAGCGGCAATGGGTTCCTCCGTCGAGACACCGTCCGGCAGCGGTACATCAATGGGCCAGTATCCGGCTCTTCCTGGCAACAGATCGATGAGATTGCGACGTTTGACCAGCTTTTGTCGGAACGATTCCGACGACACTTTCGTCTGGTCTGGATACTGCGTGAAGAACGCCTCATACAGCGCGCTGATCCCGAGCGGACCACCGTTGCCGGTCAGCACGGTTTTCACGCGCATGGTGAAGTCGTCCGACGTCAGTCGCGCACCGGTGCTGCCGTTCGGTTTCGCGTGCACGGGCGCCGTCTTCTGTTTTTGCGTCGACAGCGTCGTTGCCGCCTCCTCGAGCCCCTCGCCGTAGGTCGCCAGGAAGGTGTTCAAGCCGACCATTTCGTGTTCCAGCCGACGGAACCGTATGGCCACGCCGCGCACGGCGGGGTCCGCCGACGCTACAGCCTTCTCCAGTATCGTGTTCATGTCCATCAGTCAGCAGCCTCCTTCACATCATGTTCCTCGGACCGGGCAAGCACCCGTCCGTAGGCCTCGCGCCACGCCGACTCGTCGACGTCGCCAAAAACGTCCTTCGCGGCCGCCTCGGATCCTTCTGGCCCCAGCCACCACGCCACCTCGACCGGCTCGACCGGATCAACTACGACGCACGGGACGTCGAGCGCCGCGAAGGCCCGAAGCGACTCAACCGGAGGCGCCGCGCCGCCGGAACCGACGAGCGAACGGATCACCACCTTCGTGACGCCGAGCGCCTTCAGTCCTCGCGAAATGCCAGCGGAATTCCGGATGTTCCACGGCCGCGCGTTCGGTGAATTAGGCGCCGACAGTCGCAGCGTAAACCCGGACAGGTCCGCGAACATCGGCACGCCGCCGGTCGCAATGACGGACACCGCTGCGCCGGCGATGCCCGGCACGTCGTTCACCAGCAGCACGCGCTCAGCGTCGTCCGGTGGGACGAAGTCCTTCCAGGCGAGCGCCTCGGCGTTCAGTCCCTGAATCGCCATGCCGCCCTGGATCATCCCGACGGCGAGGTTCGGCGACCAGTACGGGTCCGGTCCAGGACACTGCCTGGCGATCGCCAAGCCCTCGTCCATCAGCTTGCGCATGCCCTCCTGCGACATCGCCGACGGACGCGACGTGCCCTCGGGATGCAGCAGTTCCGCCGTGCACTGCACGACGTTGCGCAGGCCGTGCTTCCGCATGGACAGGCAGAACGCCGTGTCGCCGTAGTTGTGCGACAGAGACTCGTCGAAGCCGCCGACCAGGTCGAAGTTCTTGCGGGAAAACAACATGCATGCGCCGGTCACCGCGGACGCCTCGTGCGTCAGGAGCGCCCGACCCATGTGCCCGGGCTGTCCGTTCTGCGTGCCCTTGTGCATGTGTCCCGCCACGCCGTTATGACAGACCACGCCGACGTGCTGGATGACGCCCATCGGATGCAGCAGCCGCGCGCCGACGCAACCGACGTCGGACTGCACCGCCTGACCCATCATGTCGTCCAGCCAGTTCTTGGCGCCGACGCAGATGTCGTCGTTCATCGCGACGACGTATTCGCCCTTCACGTGATTGACGATCGCCCAGTTGTTCAGCCGCGACCAGTTGAAACCGCGTTTCTCGGGATCGTCGAAATGGACAACGCGCACGTGAGGATCCGTCAATGTCGCAGGGGATAGTTCAGGCTCCTGCCGCTCGCCGTTCTGCACCACCACGATCTCATAGTTCGGATACCGGGTGTGCTGCAGGATCGTCGCCACGCACGGCTGAATAAGACGACTGCCGCCGAGCGTCGGCACGACGATGCTGACAAGAGGCGGATCGGTGTTTGCATTCGAACCGGAAAGCTTTCGCGTCACGACGAGACTGCCGGGCAAACCGCGATGCGCGATCACGTCAACAGCGTCGTCCAACGCCTCCTGGATCACCACCTGCCGCGACAACGCGTCCAGCGCCGCGCGCTCCGGCGTCGTCTCCAGCTTCACCGCGCCGAACACATGCGGCACGTGCAGAAACGCTTTGCCACCGTGTTCCAGCGCGACCTGCAGGATCATGCGATACAAATCAGTACGATCGCCGGGAACCCGTCCCTCCAGCACGTCGATACGCACGGCACAGACCGACGTGACGTAGTCCTGCGCCAGGAAGAACTCCAAATCGAAGTCCGGCTTGAACTCCGGCGCGCGCTTGCCGTCCGGAAAGACGATCTCGTTGTCGGCATACACAACCCGCACGTCGTCGGACGCGCTCACCGCCGCTTCCAGCAAATGCATGTCCGCGTTGACGCGCAACTCGGTGCTGTCGTCGACGAACACGACCCAGTCGTCCGTGGCAAACAGGTCGCCTTCCTTGTCGCCGAAAGTGCAGACAGTGATGTTCTGCCCCTTCGTGGTAAACAACGACTTGGCTCCGTCCTGCGCCGCGCGCAGCGCCGACCACGCCTCGTAGTCGTTGGTGAAACCAGCGGATCCAGGCCGCGGGCCGCCCCACTGCGAACGCAGCAGCGCAAACTCGAACTGCTCGCGTTCGTCGTCGGTCAGCTTTTCGTACGTGCCACCGAGCGCGTTGGAGAAGCCGCGCGCCTGGAGCCGCAGAGCCGCACGCTGCGTTGGTTGCGCCGGCGGGGCGATGGAAGCCGCATACGCCTCGGGCGCCTGCATGTGCTTCCAGTGGCGACCCGCAGCACGAGCCCCCCACTCCAGGATAGCCTGCTCCTCGTTGCCGTCGCATCCCGCGACGTCGGGGACGCCGAGCATGGACAGCGCATGCCGTGTCAACAGCACCACAGGCCCCGATGGCGCCGGCACGACCAGCCGGCGCCCGGCGAACATACCGCGCGTGATGACGTCCATCGTCGGCACGGACGACGGAGGTATGGGCGACCACTTGTCGATGAAGGGAAAACCGTTCGCGCCGTCGGACGTCAGCGGCACCGCCGACGCGATCTCGTGCGTCTGCGCCGCCGCGGCCATGACCGCCTTGATCCCTTCCTCCGTCAACGTCGTGGCGGGACGCAGCCACAGCACATCAGCACCGGTTGCAATCGCCTTACGGCAGGCCGTCTCCAGTCCGTCCTGGCATACCGTCGAATGGCGCAGGAACGGCATGCGCTCGACCACGCTGTCACCGTCGACGCAGGCCAGCACAGGACGTACGCTGCCGTCGGCATGTCGAGCCGTGGAGG
>Ga0265338_10001657_pt1 | contig 35500 bp, 24 predicted proteins | sample 42126metaG_FD_193579 | JGI IMG/M metagenome (GOLD analysis project Ga0265338, IMG submission 193579) | Rhizosphere microbial communities from Carex aquatilis grown in University of Washington, Seatle, WA, United States - 4-21-26 metaG | ecosystem: Host-associated > Plants > Roots > Rhizosphere...
CGGCGGAATAAATCTGGACGAGCGGAATTTGCGCGCCGCCGACTCGCAGTTCGCGCAGGCGTTCGGCGTATTGCTCGACTTCCTCCCACGGCGGTTCTTCGTGATTGATGGCGGGGAAAAGACTTTGAATGACGATGGGGCGCTGGCGGCCGATGTCGAGAATGTTCTGGAGAATTTTCTCCAGCGGCACGTTAAGCCGGTCGACTTTGTTCAGGTAGGCTTGGGTGCCGCCGTCGAGCTTGACCCAGATTTCATCGGATTTCGTGAAGAACTTCAGGCCTTGCTGCACCTGTGGCTGGTCCAGGCCGGTGCCGTTGGTGAGCAGGACGAGCTTGAAAAATGGAAATCCGCCGAGCGCGCGCACGTGCACCACCGCTTGCACGGCTTCCATGAAATTCGGCGCGAAGGTGGGTTCGCCGTCACCGCTCAAGGTCACATGACGGAGGCGGAGCAAATCATCGGGCACGGTCTGGTACCAGGGACGTTCACGGAGGCGGCCATCGTGGACGAAGGCGAGGGTCTTCTTCAGTTCCGCAGCCATGACTTCGACATTGAGATGGTCTTCGCGCGGGCTGTCCTGGCGATGCACTTCGCAGTAAACGCAACTGAAATTGCATTTGGTGTCCGGGTTCACGTTGATCCCGATGGACAGGCCGCGAGCGCGGGAGGACACGACCGCATACACGAAGCGATTATCCAGAAAATCGCGGGGACAACCGAAAGCGGTTTCGTGGCCCACGGTGGGCCACTGTTGGGGCCGTTTCTTTTTGTCCGGATGCTCCGAGGTCGCAGTACTATGTTGGGTTATATCTTCCACAATCTGTGGTAACCTTAGGCCGCTAGTCACTTAAGCACTACACAGTGTTTGTTAAACTCCGGACATTTTTTGCAGGACACTTTTAGTGGTCAGAACCCCGATGGAATGGGTGTTTTGCGTTGGTCAGCAGTTTGAATTCCGGCGCCGCTTGCGACAAGGAAACGGCACGGATGTCGAGCTGTCAGACGGGAGGTTGCGCACGTTCTAAATCGCGGTGGGTGTCTGAACGTTTTGCGTCGCAAATCAGAAATTGAATCTGGCGCCTATAGATTAATGGGCAGCCGGGTGGGCTTTGGTGAAATTCAGAAAACAAAGCATCCCGGGCTGACCGCTTTTTGTGCACCGCACGGAGTTTTCGGCGTTACGTAGGTTGTTCAGGTGCGGCAAAAAATGCAAAGTTTTGGCCAATCCCGGGGTAGTCGGTTTTGGAACGACGTTCAAAGCTCACGAACAGGGCGCGGAGTAGGGCGCCCAAACAGCACCAAAACAACCGGAGATTCGAACAATGAAAAAGATTCTAGCAGTTGCAACCGTATTTGGCTTCGCCGTGGCAATAACGGCTTCCGCCGGGGATGCGAAAGAGAATTGGGAGAAGACCTGCATCAAGTGTCATGGCGCGGAAGGCAAAGGCGACACCAAGATCGGGCAGAAGCTCGGGATCAAGGACCTGTCGGACGCGAAAGTCCAGGCGACGTTCACGGATGAGCAGGCATTCAAGGCGCTTAAAGAAGGTCTTAACGATTCCGAAGGCAAGACGCGGATGAAACCCGCGGAGGGTTTGACGGATGACGAATTGAAGGCGCTCGTGCAGCACGTTCGCACGCTCAAGAAATAGTGGAACACTCACCGGCGGGGCGAGCGTTCGTCCCTCCGGCCCTTCGTAATCCACATGGACCGTAACAAAACTAATCTGGTTCTGGCCGGGGTGGCACTGGCGTTCCTGGCGCTGGTTTTTGTGTTCGGGCGCGATCTTCCCGGACGGGCAATAGCGCAGACGCCGCCCATTCCGCTGGTGGATTTGAAGTTTGTGGATCCGGCGCCGACGCGGGTATCAATTGCCGAGAACCTGCGCAAGGGCGGCGACCCCAGTGATTACGATTGCTACGTCTGCCACGAACGCAACAAGCCGATCAAGCTGAACATTAATACGAACGGCGATATCGTTGTGCCTTCCGAGCACAAGGATATCGTGATGGCGCACGGCGGGCACAAGCGGAACGACAACTGTTTCAATTGCCACGATGAAAACAATCTGGACCAGTTGCAGACGCGCGATGGCCGGCATGTGAAGTTGACCGAGCGTTCGCCGTTGAGCACGCCGCAATTGTGCGGCAGTTGCCACGGTCCCACGTATCGCGATTGGGAGGCGGGGGTGCATGGGCGGACGAGCGGGTATTGGAACCGGTCGATGGGGGATATTTCGCGGCTCAGTTGCGTCTCGTGCCACAATCCGCATTCGCCAAAATTTCAGGGACGCGAACCGGCACCGGGGCCGCACCGGCTGCATCCGGCGGCGCAGGCTCCCGCTCCCGCTTCAGAAGGAAAGGTCGAATAATGTCGGAACCCAAAACACCCTGCAATTGCGCGTCGAACGGCGACATGAACCGCCGCAATTTCCTGCGCACCTCGGGCGTGCTGGCGACGGGGATCGCGGCCTTGGCGGCGAGCCTGGCGCCGTTGCGGGAGCTGTCGGATTTTTCGTCGACCGAGGAGTTCCTGCAAAAGCATTACAAGGAACTCTCGAAGGACGACATGGAGAAGGTGCTGGCGCGGATCACGCGGGAAGTGGAGAAACAATACGGCGTGCGCCCGCACGTGCGCGATTACAAGCCGATGGACGGGGTGGAATTTGTGTATTGCCTGAACCTGACGCGCTGCATTGGCTGCCGCAAATGCGTTCACGCGTGCGTGGCGGAAAACAACCAGTCACGCGAGCCGGAGATCCAATACATTCGCGTGCTGAAGATGCCGCACGGTTCGATGGAAATGGAGAAGGGCGATCATAACTATGCGCCCGACCAGGTGCCGGAGAAGGGTTTCTTTTACATGCCGGTGCAATGCCAGCAATGCAAGAACGCGCCGTGCGTGAAGGTTTGCCCGACGAAGGCGACGTGGACGGAGCCGGACGGCATCACGGTGATTGATTACGATTGGTGCATCGGCTGCCGGTATTGCGAGGCGGCGTGCCCGTATTTCGCGCGGCGTTTTAATTGGACGAAGCCGAAGATTCCGAAGGATCGGCTGAACCCGAACATGTCGTATCTCGGGAATCGTCCGCGCAAGCAGGGCGTGATGGAGAAGTGCCATTTTTGCATCCAGCGCACGCGCGCGGGGAGATACCCGGCCTGCCTGGAGGTTTGCCCGGCGGGCGCGCGCAAGTTCGGGAACATTCTCGATCCCGAAAGCGAAGTCTCCTACATCATGCGGACCAAGCGTGTGTTCATCCAGCTCAAGGAGGAATTGGGCACGTCACCGCGGTTCTTTTACTACTTCGACGTATGAGTGGAAGTCCGAAATCCGAAATCCGAAATCCGAGCGCGAAGTCGTGGTGCGGTCAAGATAACATTACTTTTCTTCGGGCTTTGAGCTTCGGAGTTCCTTCGGATGTCGGATTTCGGAATTCGGATTTTCTGGAGCTCCACCTATGATTCAAGCGGCGAAAAACTATTTTCGTTTTCTCTGGCGCTGCGGGCGCATCGCGTTCGTGGGCGACTGGCGCTATTACGGCTGGATGGGTTTTCTGAGCGTGATTGTACTGTTCGGCATCAACGCGTATTGCCGGCAGTTCGTGCACGGGCTCGCGGTGACGGGAATGAGCGACCAAGTTTCGTGGGGCGTTTACATCGCGAATTTCACGTTCCTCGTCGGGGTTGCGGCGGCGGCGGCGATGCTGGTGATCCCGGTCTATATTTACAATAACAAGGAGCTGCACGACCTGGTAATTTTTGGCGAACTGCTCGCGGTGGCGGCGATCCTGATGTGCCTGGCCTTTGTGACGGTGGACCTGGGGCGTCCGGATCGCTTCTGGCATTTGATTCCGGGCATCGGGAAATTCAATTTTCCCGGGTCCATGTTGAGCTGGGATGTGATTGTGCTGAATGGATACCTGCTGCTGAACGTTCACATCTGTGGTTACCTGTTGTATTGCCGTTACCAGGGCCGCAAACCTTCGAAGTGGTTTTATATTCCGTTTGTGTTCATCGCGATCGGGTGGGCGGTTTCGATTCATACGGTGACGGCGTTCCTTTATGTGGGGCTCGGCGGGCGGCCGTTCTGGAATTCCTCCATCGTCGGGCCGCGTTTCCTGGCGTCGGCTTTCACGGCGGGTCCGGCGCTGATTATTCTGGCGCTGCAAGTGATTCGCCGCGTGACGGATTATAGCATCAGTGACAAGGCGCTGCTGACGTTGCGGAACATTGTGCAGGTTTCGATGCTGATTAACGTCTTCCTGCTTTTCAACGAAGTGTTCAAGGAATTTTACACGCGCACGTCGCATGTGGCGTCATCGAGTTACCTGTTCTTCGGGCTGCACGGGTATCACGCGCTGGTGCCGTGGATCTGGACGGCGATTGCGTTCAACATCATCGCCATGTTCATCCTCGTGTTGCCGGTGAGCAAGAGTTTGAAATACCTGAACGTGGCTTGCGCGCTGGCGATCGTGGGCATTTGGATTGAAAAGGGAATGGGCCTGGTGATCCCGGGGTTTATTCCGAGTCCGCTCGGGGAAATGGTGGAATACACGCCGACGCTCAACGAGACGCTGGTGTGCCTGGGCATTTGGGCGTTTGGTTTTCTCGCGTATACGGTTTTCCTGCGGATGTCGATTCCGATCCTGCAGGGGATGATTTCGCAAGCCAATGAAGGCGCAGCGGACCAATGCACGTTTGAAGGCCGCGAAGGTGTTGCGGCGCGCGGCTGCAACCAAAAATGGAGAATCCTGGCCGCCGAAGCGGCCGCCGCTCCGGCGGCGGAAAAACACGACCATTAATGGCGACACTACTCACCGCCGATGATTTCAAGCAATCGCTGAACACGCACGTGGCGGCGAAGGGCGAGGAGATTCGCGAGAAGTACGGCCCGGAGATCGGCTGGAAGGAAATGCTGCAGGTGCTGTGCGATCGCTCGGTGGTGCGTTATCCGTGCGAGGTTGTTTTCGACGCCGCGCCGCTGTTGGAGGGCGAGTTCGCGCACGCGCTGCCGAACAGTGAGGATCCGCGGGACGGCTTCAAAGTTTTCGTGCATCCCTTCTTCAGCCTCCAATTGGAGCGCGTTCCGCACCTGGTGTTTTACCAACTCGTGCGGGTGAACTACGGCGAGTTCGCATCGGCGGATGACGCGGAAGTTTTCGGCGCGAGCGCGCTGGGGCTCTCGAAGGACGAATACTATGGGATTCTCTGCGGAATGGCGGACGACCTCAACGGGGAGCCGGGCTGAAAAATCCACCTTCTATGGTGGTGCATTAGCCAATAAACGGCCAGTCTTTGACAAGATAAGAAATGCTGAGAAACCGCTGGTCGGGAAGAATGTGAACCGGAAGTGGTTCATCGTTGAACTGATTGGCAAATGAAATTGGAAAACCTATGAAGAAAATACTCATGCTGGGGTTGGCGGTGGTGGCGATGGCAGCTTGGTCTGCCCGCGGGGAAGACGCCAAGGCCCTTTACGAACAAAGCTGCACGAAATGCCACGGCGCAGATGGCAAAGGCCAGACCAAAATGGGCCAGAAGCTCGGTTGCAAAGATTACACCGACGCCAAAGTCCAGGGGGACCTGACGGATGCCGCCGCGACCAAAGCCATCAAAGACGGTCTTAAAGACAAGGAAGACAAGACTTTGATGAAGCCGGCGGAAGACCTCTCCGACGCCGATATCAAGGGTTTGGTCTCCTACATGCGGACGTTCAAGAAGTAAGCCGGGTCGGGATTCACAAGTCAGTTTCGCGACGGGTTGTGGCGGTAAAATCCTCCGCAGCCTGCCCGGAGGCGCTTTGCGCCCCGGGCAAATAGAAGAAATAATTTATGAGCACGGAACCAACTACCAGCGACAAAACGCCGAGCTTCGGAATTTTCCGAAACTGGTTCAGTCTGGCGGGCGTGGTCCTCACGATCGCGAGTTTGTTTTGTTTCATCCTGTTGTTCCTGCTCGATACCTTTTCGCATTCGTCCAACCCGTACATCGGCTTGCTGACGTATGTGGTGTCCCCGGCGTTTTTGTTCATGGGGTCGGGAATGGTGGTTGTGGGCGTGCTTTGGCGGCGAAGACAGGCCAGGAAAATGGGCGAAGCGACGCCGAAGTTCCAGATTGATCTGGGCCGCCCGAAAGACCGCCGCATTCTGGGAGTGTTCCTGGGTGGCAGCGCGGTTTTTCTGCTCATCAGCGCGCTATTGAGTTATCAGACGTATCATTACTCCGAGTCGGTGCAGTTTTGCGGGCAGGCGTGTCATAATGTGATGAAACCGGAATACGTTTTGTACTCGCACGGGCCGCATGCACGGGTGGCTTGCGTGGAATGTCACGTGGGACCGGGCGCGGAATGGTTTGTAAAAGCAAAGATTTCCGGGACCCACCAGCTTTACTCCGTCATTGTCAATAAGTACCCAAAGCCGGTGCCAACACCGGTCAAGAACCTGCGTCCGGCCCAGGAAACCTGCGAGCGTTGCCATTGGCCGAAGAAATTCGTTGGCAACCTCGACAAGACCTATAATTACTTTCTCGCCGACGAGACCAATACTCCGTTCACCGTGCGACTCCTCATGAAAGTCGGCGGCAGCGACCCGACCCACGGTCCTGTTGGTGGAATTCACTGGCACATGAGCGTGGGCAACAAGGTCGAGTATCTGGCCACCGACCCGGCCCGGCAAAAGATCCCGTGGGTGCGCATCACCGATTCGCAGGGCGTGGTGACGGAGTATAAGACGAAGAATTTCACCAATGCGGTCGACATCGCCAGCGTGCGTACCGTGGATTGCATGGATTGCCACAATCGACCGGCGCACGCGTATCAATCTCCGAACGATGCGGTGAATCTCGCGCTTTCCGTGGGTGGCATTGATCGCGGCATGCCGTGGATTAAATCGAACGCGGTTTTTGCGCTGACAAAAAAATACACGAACGAGACGCAGGCGCTGCAAGGCATCGCCACCCATCTGGCCAACTGGTATCCGAAGGATGCGCGGGTTCATCAGGCCATCGCGGCCGTGCAGGAGATTTATACGAATAACTTTTTCGCGGAGATGAATGCGTCCTGGGATAAATACCCGAATAACATTGGCCACAAGGATTGGCTGGGCTGTTTCCGCTGCCACGACGGCCAGCACAAATCTTCGGACGGGCGGCTCATCAAGGCCAATGATTGCAATGCCTGTCACACCATTCTCGCCCAGGGCATCGGCGAGCAATTGAATTTACTCACGCCATTGGGACAGAAGTTCAAACACCCGGGCGATGAAGTGGATGGCGCCTGTAACGACTGCCATACGGGCGGATTGTAGCCGCGCGAATGGCGACGCCGCCATTCGCCAAACGAAAGAAAATTGATGTACCAGCGCTCTCACCCGCACCCTCTTCGCCACGAGAGGACGACGGTATTTTTACCGGGACTGTGGTTTTTCGTTTTTCTTCTCTTCACGCTGGCGTCGTCGGCGGCAGTGGCGATCAAGACATCGGACTGCCTGGATTGTCATCTGGACCCCTCCACGACGCGGAAGGTGGACGGGAAAGTTATTTCGTTGATCTTCCCGACCAACGGTTTTGCCAAATCGGTTCACTCGCAATTGGATTGCATGGATTGCCACGAGGGGATCAAGGACCTGGTGCATCCGAGTAAATTGCCGCCGCCGAACTGCACGGGTTGCCACGAGAAAGAGGGCAAACAATACGCGACGAGCATTCACGGCTTGAGTCACGAGCTGGGGGCTTCGGGCGCGGCTAATTGCTGGGATTGCCACGGCTCGCACGAGATCGTGCCGGTGAAGCACGCCGATTCGCCGGTGTTCAAGCTGAACTTGCCGCAGACCTGCGCCAAGTGTCACAGCAACCCCCAGCTTTCGAAGGAATACGAGATGAAATTTCCGGAGGCCGCGTCGCAATACATGGAGAGCATCCACGGCCGCGCGCTGCTCAAGATGGGATTGATCGTGGCGCCTTCATGCAATGATTGCCACGGCGTTCATGACATCAAACGCAGCGTGGACCGTGATTCGCCCATCAACCACGCGAACGTCGCCACCACGTGCGGCAAGTGTCACGTGGGCGTGGAGGAGATTTATAACAAGAGTGTTCACGGGCAGTTGCTCGCCAAGGGCGACAAGCGCGGCCCGGTCTGCACGGATTGTCATACCGCGCACGAGGTGGAGACTCCGAAGAACGGGCATTTCAAAATGGCCAGCGACCAGCGTTGCGGCAAGTGCCATGAGGATCGCTTGGAACATTACCGCGACACGTACCATGGCAAAGCGATGGCGCTAGGCAAACCAAGCGTCGCTTCCGACGTGGCGGCCTGCTACGACTGCCACGGGCATCACGATGTGCTGCCGCCTTCGAATCCGGCATCGCACATTTCCCCCGCGAACATCCTGGTGACGTGCCAGAAATGCCATCCGTCAGCGACGATCGGCTTCACCCAATACAAGCCGCACGCGAACCCGATGGATAAGGCGAATTACCCGCTCTTGCACGCGGTGTTCCTGGGGATGACCGGCCTGTTGATCAGTGTGTTCACCTTCTTTGGGCTGCACACGATCGTGTGGCTTTTCCGCGCGGTCTATTTGTATCTGAACGACACGAAGACTTTTCGTGAAGCGAAGACGAAAACGCAGACGGACGGCGAATGGTTCACGCGGTTCGTGCCATTCGAGCGGTTCCTGCATTTCCTGGTCGTGTCGAGCTTCCTGCTGCTCACAATCACGGGCATGCCGTTGAAGTTTTATTATACGAATTGGGCGAAGGCGATCTTCGGAATTTTCGGCGGCGCGGAGACGGCGCGCACGCTGCATCGCTTTGGCGCGATGGTGACCTTCCTGTATTTCGGCCTGCACGTGTGTTCCTTGATCGGCAAGGCGTGGAAAGGCCGGAAGTCGGTGCGCGATCCGGAGACGGGGAAATTCAAGGTGCGCCGGTTGTGGGGGACGTTGTTCGGGCCGGACTCGATGATGCCGACGTGGAAAGACTGGACGGATTTTGTGGCGCATAACAAATGGTTCTTCGGCAAAGGCGAGAAGCCGGAGTTCGATCGCTGGACCTATTGGGAGAAGTTCGATTATTTCGCGGTGTTCTGGGGCGTGCTGATCATCGGCTCATCGGGCCTGCTTATGTGGTTCCCCGAATTTTTCACGCGATTCCTGCCTGGTTGGGTGCTCAACATCGCGCTGGTGATTCATTCGGACGAAGCATTGCTCGCGGCGGGCTTCATCTTTTCGATACACTTTTTCAACACGCATTTCCGCATCGAGAAATTCCCGATGGACACGGTGATTTTCTCCGGGCGCGTGTCGAAGACGGAAATGCTCCACGAACGCAAACGCTGGTATGACCGGCTGGTGGCGTCGGGCAAACTGGACCAGCACCGCATCAAGGACGAATGGGAAAGTTGGAAGGGCATCGCGCGGTCGTTTGGCTATTTCTTCTTTGGACTCGGCGTGCTGTTGCTGCTGTTGATCATTTACGCGATGGCGACGCGGTTGGTGCATTAAGCGGTGTCAACTTAATCATCGTCGTCGGAGCGTGGGAAGGGGCACTGGCTGGATGCGAGAGCCGACGAACAAAAAGTTCAAAGGATTTGTTGCGTGCCATTGTCCTATCTCATAAAGATAGGGCCGCGGGGTCGCTACCGGTGAGAAACAGGGCTGCTTCGAGTCAAGCCTGCCAAGCGATCCTAAAGCCTTGGAATTGCTCATCAAAACATCACCGAATGCTTTACGCGCTCACGCTTTGCATGATCGACGCCGAATATCCTGCGCGGAAGGCATAGGAGGCTATTATGCGTCCACGAAAAATTTTTCTTATCGGAGCTGGCTTAGTGTTCGCGGCTAGCCTGCTCGGAGCGTTGGTGCTTAGTTACGTCCGTTTTTTTCCTGAAGAGTACGGCGCGGCTACAGAACAGGAATTGGCCGCCATTGCCGCAAAAGCGTATGGACCTGCTCCAAGCATGCAAACAGTGCCCGAACAGCTCAAGCCTGGCCTCCGCGTGCGACTGGCGATTGGCAGCCTCGGTATGCCGACGGAAGAGCAAAACCGAAACGTAAGCGACCTGGCGCTGGCCGAATTAAACGGCGCAAAGGGATTGGAAATGATTGACCGGCAGGCGCTGGAAAAAGTGCTTGGCGAATTGCGGCTCAGCGCCGCCGGCTTGGTGCGTGCAAGCGATGCCGTGCGCGCCGGCAAGTTGCTCCGCGCAGATTGGTTCTTGCTCGGCACGCCGGCGACCGTCAATGGGGCGAACGTGGCCGTGGTAAGATTGGTGGATGCGCGCACGGGTGCAACGCGCGACGCAACGATGATTCCGAGCACCGCCGGCGCGCAAACATTCGCCTCAAAGCTCACTGCCTTTGTGCGACAATCTCGCGAGGACGCCTCCAATCCAAAACCGAAAACCTATATGGCCATCGGCAGCTTTGAAGACCTGAGCCTCAACAGCCGGCAAGCGGCGCTGCCGCGAGAATTGCGTTCGTATTTGGCCGCTGCCTATGAAGGCAGCGGCGTAACGATGCTCGAACGCGAGTTCGTTAGTATACTGCTTCAGGAAATGTATCTCGACCTCGCTGGCCTTACCGACGAGAGCGCCACCAATGCGCCGAAGCCCATGCTGGCGGCCTACTGGATGGTGGATGGATTTTATCAATCGTACGAAACAACAAACCTGCAGGTTGAACTCGAGATCAATGTGCACAGGGTATTTGGCCGCAACCAATCGCTTCAATTACGTGAGAAGACAGGTGAGTCGTTTTTTCGAAGTGTTAAGACCAATATCGACCGGGTGATGGCGCAGGATAAGGCGGCGCTGGTGTTTTCGCGACTCACTGAGGAAAAGTTGCTGATGCAGAATGGCAAAGCACTCGCGCGTTTTGGTGGCGATGATTGGCCCGATTATCTATGGGTCGACTACGAAGGATACAGTGCGCCGCTATCGGAGAGCGAAATGGCGCGTCGCGTGCGGAATGCCAGGGAGGCCGTCCGCAGTTTCGAAACTGTGTTGTTGCTCGATCCCACCAACCGCGAAGCTCGCATCTGCCTCGCGAGCTGTTTCCGAAAAACACTGATCGAGCGCCTCGATGAGGCACGTGACTATTATCGTCAAGTGATTGATGTGCCGGTGGAGGATCGCTGGTCAAATATTGCGCGCCAGGCCCTGGTTCATTCATTTGAGTTTCCAAATCCGTCGGAATCAAGACTCCAGTGGTTTCAGAATGCGGTAAAAGGCACGGGTAATCCTGCCGCCGTTGCCTTTTACAATAGTCAGGCCAAGAGAGCACGCGAAGACGTGACGATCCAGCGCGGCGGCACTTCCGAAGCCGAGCGCCTCGCTGAGGAGCGGCTTTTCGAAAAAATCAAATCATTCGACAGTTTGGTCCACACCGCAAACGGAAGCGACAGCCCGAATATTGGAATGGACGAGTATGCCCAGGCTTTGGGAAACGACCGGGCGCTGGTCGGCCGCCGGCTGGTTGAGCTCTTTCCCAAGATGCGCGAGCAGTTCCCTGACTTGGTCCCGTTCCTTCTTGCCAGCATTGTCACGTTTCAGATGGAAACAAATGCTCCTATTTTTGACGAGTTTGAGCGAACGCTCGACTGGTGCGTGGAGCATCCGGACAAAATTCCCAGCCAGGGAACGACGTTCTGGTCGCACCTTCGGTCGTCGGTTTATTACTGGGCGACCGATCATCATTACGATGAGCTGGCGCTGAAGGTTCTGGAAACCATTTCCCGCGCGGCGGCCGTGGATCCGGACGCCAGAAGCTGTTTCGCCAGCGAGCCTGATCGTTTGGAATTCGCTTTTTGTTACATGGCCTGCCAGCGCTGGAGCAATTCCCTGAGCATCTTCGAAACCTACAGCAATCGCCCCATTGAGATGGGTGGCGCTGGTTCATGGGGGCCGCCGCGTACGGTTGTCTTGCCGAACAAGCAGGCGGCATACTGCCGCGAGAAACTGGGATTGCCTCGAGTCATTGACCCGCATGAATTCGACCTGGGCGAACCGTGTCTGCACTTTCATGAACCCAAACGGTACTTCCCCATGTCGGGAGAAAATCCCGTAGTGGCCGCCGCTCCCGACGGGTTATGGATTGGCATCAGCGGCACGCTCATGCGTCTCGATTTCGATCTGCACACGAATTTGTCCGCGCGGATGCCCTTCGAGGCCACGTCTCCTTTTAGCGCCATTGACGTGGGATCGTCGAAGGTCTGGCTCGGCACCCGAGGAAGCGGACTGATTGAATTCGACAAGACCACACAGAAGATTCAACACTACACCGAGAAGGACGGGCTATTAATGGACGACGTCTCGGCCCTGCGCGTCCTCGGCGACACGCTTTGGATTGGCTACGGTAAAGAATTCGGTGGTGGTCTCGGGAAACTTGATCTCAAGACGCGCACTTGCACTTCGTTTGGAGCTTCCATGTACACCGATTCGGCCGTGACAATGCCTCCGCGCAGCCCAGTCACCGAAATTCGTCCGGGCCCCGACGGGGACATCTGGTTCATCGCCAATCTCACCCTGGCACGCTATCGGGTTGCGAAGAATCTCTGGGAAGCCCTGCCGAACAAAGAGGGGGTTGCGGTCGGGTGCTTCGAAACGGACGGCGAGCATTTGATCAAATCGCTCGGGTTGGCACAGCTCGGGCTGGCAATTGAAACGATACATGGCAGCGAACGGCGCTTGCTTGACGCGGGGGCACTTCCGAGTGTTCCCACGACACTCACGTTCGTCGAACACGACCTGTGGATCGGTGGTCTAGGCTTTGTCGCGTTGGTGGACCTGCAGGAGAACAAAATTAAAAAGATCGCCTACGTCTCCGCGCGCAGCGTGGACACCATTCAACGTGGCGGCGGCTATCTGTGGGTCCAGTGTGATAAGCATATATACCGAATGAGGCTCTGAATTGGCGCCGTTTGCAAGAAATGCAAAGTAATCGCCAAGTGACGTAGAGTTATTTTCCGTATTAGACCGATGATTAGTGGGTATGGATGTCAGAAGGCCTATTTCATTTTTAACGGTGCTGTTTCTTGCCCTTGCGACCTTCAGTGTTTCTGCCGCCCTAAAGAACAGTGATTGTCTGGATTGCCATTCGGACAACACCCTTTTCAAGACTAACTCGGCGGGGAAAGGGATTTCGCTGTTCGTCGACAAGGCCAAGCTCGCGGCGTCGGCGCATGGCACGAATTCCTGCATTAGTTGCCACGTGGATGTGGTGTTGGCGCATCCCGACGACAATAAGATTCTCCAGCCCGTGAATTGCGCAACGTGTCACCAAAGGCAAACAGACAGTTACGGTGCGAGTGTTCACGGGCTGGCGTTAAAATCCGGCCAGGCAGAGGCTGCCACTTGCCGGGATTGCCATGATTCCCACGAGGTGCTTCCGTCCAGTTCGCCGGCATCACCGCTTTATTACATGCGCCAGGCGGAAACGTGCGGCGCTTGTCATCCGAAGGAGGCGCGCGACGTGGAGACGAGCGTGCACGGCAAAGCGGTCGCCGCCGGCAAACGCGACGCGCCCACCTGCACGGATTGCCATTCGGAACATAAGATTGAAGGGCTGAAAGGCGCCTCGAATATGAAAATCTCGGAAGAGGTGTGCAGCCGGTGTCATGCATCCGAGCGGCTCAATACGAAATACAATTTGCCGCAAGATCGAGTAAAAACTTTCTTCGACAGTTACCATGGGCTGGCCGCGCAATACGGTTCGACGCTGGCGGCGAATTGCGGCAGTTGCCATGGTTACCACAAGATTCTGCCGTCGTCCGACCCGGCGTCGACCATCAATCCGGCGCACCTGGTCGCGACGTGCGGGAAATGCCATCCGGGCGCCAATGAGAAGTTCGCGCTGGGCAAGATTCACGTGGATAACGCGACGGCGCAGAGCGCGCCAGATTTCGCGAGCTCGGTGAATTGGTGGGTGCGGCGGATATATTTGCTGCTCATTTTCGGCACGATCGGCGGAATGCTGATTCACAACGGATTGTTGTTTTACAAAAAGGTTTCCGCGCATTTGCGGGCGAGCGGGAGGCCGGTGCTGCGCATGAGCCTCGGGCAACGCTGGCAACACGCGGTGCTGGCATCGAGTTTCATTGTGTTGGCCGTGACGGGTTTTGCGTTGAAATTCCCCGATTCGTGGCTGGCGCGGGCGATGGGATCGAGCGAACCGTTCCGCCGTTGGACACATCGTGTCGCGGGCGTCGTGTTGCTGGTGGTGGGGCTCTATCACTTGATTTATTTGTTGGTGTCGAAAGAGGGGCGGCGGCTGGTGTGCGATTTGTTCCCGGTGAAGAAAGATCTGACGGATGTACTGGCGGCGGTACGTTATCTCACCGGCCTGAGCAAGGAGAAGCCGAAGATTGGGCGGTTTGGTTACGCGGAAAAGATGGAGTATTGGGCGGTTGTTTGGGGAACCATCATCATGGGCGCCACGGGCCTGGCGGTCTGGTTTAAAATGGATGTGACGCGTTTTCTACCGCGCTGGTTGGTGGATGTGGCGCTGACGATTCATTATTACGAAGCGATTCTTGCGTGCCTGGCGATTATTGTGTGGCATTTCTACCATGTTATTTTTGACCCGGATGTTTACCCGCTGAATCTTGCATGTTGGGACGGCAAAGTTTCCGAGCACTGGCAGGAAGAAGAGCATCCGCTCGACACCACGACGGCCAAAGGCGATCACGACGCCAAAACTACCGGGAAAGAGGCGAAGTTGGTTTGAGGCAGGGCTAGCCGAGCGGTGCTCGGCGTTCCGATTAACCGTGAGGCGCGGGCATGGCGTGGGTGACGTCGTAATCTGCAAGGATGGTTTGCGCGATAAGTCTTGCGGCAGCGGCGTGTCCCACTTTGGAGGTATTGATCACCAGATGATAGAGTTGCGGATCATCAATGTCCTTGTGAAAATATTTTTTCACATAGCGACGGCGTCCTTCATCTTCCCGGTCGACAATTTGCGAGGCGGATTTTTTATTGAGCTGGCGATCGGCCTGCACGAATTCAATCCGCTCGTCACGGGCGCCGATGAGGCGGACGTGCAACATATAGTCCAGCTTGCTGGTAATGATGTTTCCACCACGGCCGAGCAAGATGACATTTCCGAGCTCGGCCAGACGGAGGATGGTGTCGCTGGTTTTCTCCACGAGGGTCCAGGTGGGTGGATGCAATCCGAACAATTCATCGAGTGTATCTTCAATGCCGGAGATGCGATCCTCGGGCATGTATTTGGCGAGGTGCGGAGGCAGGTGATGATCCTGGAGAACTTTTTCGAGCAGATTGCGATCAAAAACCACCCACGAGGCGGCTCCGTAGGGGCCGTGAAGATGAAGAAAACGGGCGACCTCCTCCGCCACCAAATGACCGCCGGTGCCGCTTTGCCGGGAGATGGTGATGGCGCGCCAACGGGCTTTGCTGTCGGCTGCGATTACCGCGCTGGCGTTGGGTTTGAGCTGAAGGTTGATGAAACTCAAGCAGCGTCCGAAATCAATTGGCTCGTTCATAAGCAATTGCTCCCGCTTACAGCTTAAATTTATTCCCTTATCTGTGGGATGCAACGACCCGCAACGCGATTTGATTCCCGCTAATTCTTTCCATTACCGCCACCCTCTTTTTTGGGGTGACTGTATTTTGCAACGGGCACTGCCGCAGGGGTTGAAAAATTCGGCTTCATTTGGGAACACCGAGGGAACATTTCGGCCGCGCACGACGTGGCGGGGGTGCCAGATTCACAGAAAAACGGAGTTTTCTTGCAAGAGCAAACATAACATATACTTACATAGTTTTATATAGTGTTGATATGATAAGTAATAATGATGATAGGAGAACTATTTTTATTTTTGAATCACTCGCCGGGACCGCTGTTTATCAAGGACTTAACCCGCGGTTGCTGACCGGAAGCAAAAGATGGCAAGAAGTTGGCAATGGATGGCGAGCACGTTTCCTCCGGGAAATTAGAGTGGCAGCGTGATGAACGGAATTCAGCCCAATGTTGCTAATACAGCGGCTAAAAAAAGCTGCCGGGCAGCCATGGGCGGCAATCGAAAGACAAACGTATGAAGATTTTTGTCGCAGGCCTGAGTTACAAGACGGCACCAGTGGAGTTGCGCGAGAAACTTGCGGTCCACGCGTCGCGCCTGCATTGCCACGGATGCCGTTTGAAGATCGGGGCCAATCTTTCGGAAGTTGTCCTCCTTTCCACGTGCAATCGAGTTGAGATCTACGGCGTCACTTCGAAAGTGAACGGGAATGTTCACGGAATCTTCCAGCACCTCTCGGCGAGCTTGGACATGGATCTCTCACCTTATCTTTATGTCAAGGAGGGCTCCCAGGCGGTGCAGCACCTTTTTTCCGTGGCCGGCGGCATGGATTCGATGGTCATCGGTGAAACCGAAATCACCGGCCAGGTAAAGCAGGCATATCAAACCGCGCAGCAGGCAAAGTTGACCGGGCGTGTTTTGAATCGCGTGTTCCAGACAGCGCTGCAAACGGCGAAGGAAATTCGCACCCAAACGCAGATCGGTCGCGGCGCGACTTCGGTCGGGAGCGTGGCGGTGGAATTGGCCGAGCGCATTTTCAAGGATTTGGCGGAAAAAACCGTGCTGATTGTCGGCGCGGGAAAAATGGGTGAATCGACGGTGCGCCACCTGGCCAAGCGGGGCGCGAAATCCGTGTTGGTCTCGAACCGTTCGTTCGATCGCGCCCAGGCGCTCGCGGCGGAATTCGGCGGCCGCGCCATTCGTTTTGACGATTGCCTCACCGCGATGCAAGAGGCGGACATCGTGGTCACCTCGACGGGTTGTCCGCACACGATCCTGCACCGGGCGGAAATCGAGAAAGTCATGCCGGCCCGCCGGAATCGGCCGCTGGTGCTGATCGATATCGCGGTGCCGCGGAACATCGACCCGAATGTGCAGGACATTAACAACGTGTATCTCTACGACGTGGACGACCTGGAAGTGATCGTGCGCGAGAACGTGAAGCATCGCGAACAGGAAGTGACGCGCTGCGAGAGCATTATTGCGGAGCGGACGGAAGCGGTGCTCGCGAAGATCGCGCCCGCGCGGGAACGAATTTATGACGCGGCAATCACCTCGCGGCCGGCTTGGGCGCTCAGCGCCGCCGCCTGCGCGGCCTGACGCGCCAGTTGAGTTTGCGGCTGTCGTCGCTGTTTTGCGTTCCGGATTCCTCCCCGGACTGCGTTAGGGTTTTTCGGCGGCGACGGCTGTTCTTTGGACGGAATTTTGAAAGGCACAAGCCATGAAAGAATTATCGATGAACAAACGGCAACCAACGCGGGCGCGAATTGGTTTGGTGGTTGGGGTGTTGTTTCTCGCGGCGCTCGGAGTGGGCGCATTTCAATATTTCCGAGCCGCGCGGGCGCCAAAAGTGGCGGCGGCGGCGAATGAGGCGATTGCCTTATCGCCCGGCACGGGCGCGGTGTTGAACGGGTTGAAAGCGCCGATTGAAATTCGATTTTATTCCCTGCTCGATCCCGCGAGCACGTCCGAGTCGCTGCGCGCGTTTGCGGAACGGGTGAACCGATTGCTGGGCGAATATGAGCGGGCCGGCAACGGCAATATCCGCGTGGTTCGTTTCGGCGAAATCTCCGACGCCAACGCGAAGGCCGCCGCGGCGGACGGCATTTCCTCATTCAATCGCGATAAGGGCGATGCGTGTTACCTCGGGATTACTGCCGCGCGTGATGGGCAAAAGGAATCGATGCCGGAAATTTCTCCGGACTGGGAGCAAGCGTTGGAGTCGGACCTCAGCCGGGTGGTGGCGCGCGTGAATGAAATGACGCCGCCGGGGAGCACGCCGGCGAACGTCGGCGCGAAGGAACTGGCGGCGGCGCAGAAGGCGATTGAAGCGAACCCGAAGCTGGCGTCCGCGTCCGTGGAACAAGGCACTCAAATTTTGCGCGATGCGGCAATGGCGGAATTCAAGGCGGCGGTGGCCGATATGCAGAACCAGACGGCGGCGGCGGAACAACGCTTGAGCCAGGGAAGCGCGCCAGCATCGGAAATTGCGAACGAGATACAAAAGATCCATGCCGAGCAAACCGCGAAGATGCAGGAGATCACCGCTCGTTTGCACGATGAAATGGCCGCGCTGACGCGGAATAAAAGCGCCGCCCATTGAACCATATAGAAGATTCTTGATGCACACTAAACAACAATGGCCCGATGGCATTCTGCGGAACGACGCAGATTCAGGGCTGTTTTATTGGTCAATTAGGGCTCATTTTTTGACCGGCCATCTGTTGCTTTCCCAAACGCAAGTCACACTCACCAACGAACGCGCTGAATTTGCCAACCGAAGGGTAGCGCGTGAATACAATCCACCTAATGTCGGCATTGTGCGCGCACCAGCGACATTTTGAGAACTCGAAACTGCACCTATGAAAATCCATGACCTCCTCAGAAAGGGCTCCCTCCACACGGCGATTACGCTGGTGGTGATGGGGAGTGCCACAACACTAATGGGAGCGGCTCCGGCCTTGAACGGCCAGTTCAGCTTGCGCCCTCTCACTCCCACGGAGATTAAAACTTACTCGCTGACGGGTATGCAAGGCGCTAGCGGGATGAACGCGGTGGGTGTCGGGCAGCCGGCGTATTTGGACGCCTTGGTGAATGCCGCGATTGCGCCGTCCAACATCGTCAGCGCGACCTTTACCTTGACGGGCAAGCCAGTCGGATCGGCGGCAGTTCTGGCCACGAGCCCGCTGGGAACCAATGTGCCGCCGGGCTATCCGGCGGACCGTTTCAACCAGGCCGGCGTGGCGGCCTCTCAAGTGGCCGGCCGGGCGATGTTGCGCCCCGACATGGCGGGGCAATACACCGTCACTTTGTCGATTGTCACGACGGGCAGCGGTTCGACCAATCTCACGCAGGCGATCACTGCGGGCACGTATGTCGGGGTGCAGACGTGCGAGCTTTGCCATAGCGGCGGCGCGGTGGCGAAGAATGAATACGGGCCCTGGTCGACCACGCCGCACGCCACGTTTTTCACGCGGGCAATTGACGGCCTGGAGAGCGATCATTACAGCAAGAATTGCATTTCCTGCCATACCGTGGGATATGACACAAACACCAACGCGGTGAATGGCGGATTCGATGATGTCGCGCTGGGTCTCGGCTGGACATTCCCGGCGGTTTTGACGAATGGAAATTGGGCGGCGCTTCCCGGGCAACTGAAGAATCTTTCAAATATTCAATGCGAAAATTGTCATGGACCCGGCAGCGAACATGCGGCGGCGCTGGGGAATACGAACGTCACCAACTGGCCGAGAATCGGGAAGACCTTTTTGGAAGGCACTTGCGCCCAATGTCACGATAGTGCACCCACCCACTTCAAGAGTGCGGAGTGGAATAATTCCTTGCACGCGCGGGTGACCCGGACTCCTTCCGGCGCAGGCCGCGCGGCTTGCGCGCGCTGTCACACCGGCGGCGGTTTTGCCCAATACGCGGACGCTTTGGCAAACAACGTCCCTTACACCACCAATAACGCGGACACAACTTACACATCGATCACCTGCCAGACCTGCCATGATCCGCACGACGCGTCGAATCCGCATCAATTGCGCACTCCGGAAAGTGTCTTGCTCGCGGACGGCTTGACTGTGGTCACGAACGCCGGGGCCGGCACGCTTTGTATGAATTGTCATCAAAGCCGCAACGGCTCGGTGAGCAACAGCATTGTGAAGTATCCGGTGGGGCAATCAACTTGGGCGGGCGGTTCGGCCTTCGGCCCGCACGACAATCCGGCGTCGGACATGCTCGAAGGCGTGAACGGCTGGACTTACGGGAAGGTGATTCCCAGCTCGGCGCATCGCGGAGCGGTCACCGACACATGCGTTGGCTGCCATATGCAACCGGTGGCCAGCGGCGATCCGGCGTTCCTTCAAGCCGGCGGTCACACGTGGAATATGACTTACACAAACAGCCTGGGAGCGAGCGTGGATAAAGTGGACGTTTGCATTAAGTGCCACGGCCAGATGAGTTCGTTCGACATGGTGAAAATCGACTACAATGGCGACGGCGTCATTGAAGGTGTCCAGACCGAAGTCCAGCACCTGCTCGATAAGCTGTCCACGATGTTGCCGCCTACCAATTACGTGGCCAGTGGCAATTACGTGGCGGACGGCCTGGTGAAAACCAGCATCTCCACCAAAACCAACTGGCCCGTGAAGTTCCTGGAAGCCGGTTACAACTGGCAATTCGTCAATAACGACTTGAGCAAAGGTGTCCACAATGCGGCGTATGCGGTGGGATTGCTCAAAGCCTCCATTGCCGATCTGACTGGTGACGCGAACAACGACGGTATTGCCGATTGGTGGCAGACGTTATACTTCGGCTCGACTTCGAATCCGGCGGCGGCTCCGAATTACAGCGCGGCGGGCGACGGAATTCCGAACTGGCTGAAGTATTCGTTGGGCTTAAACCCGCTGGTTGCCGGCACGGTGCTGCCCGACGGGGTCGTGTGGGCGAACTCCACTCAAAATCAGAATGTGAGCACTAATAGCATTCAGATTTTCACGGCGGCTGAAGTTTCGTTCAACACGGAAGTCGGCAAGACTTACCAGTTGCAGGCCATCTCGGACCTTGGCGGCGGCTGGGCGAACGTTGGCGACCCAGTGGTGGGAACGGGCGAGTCATTCAGCTTCATGACTCCGACCCGGAATAACACGCAGCAATATTTCCGCGTGTCTCATACGCCGTAAACGGCGGGAAGAATAAATTCAGGACGCCCCTTCTCACTTAAATGGGAAGGGGCGTTTCCCTTGTGGGTGTCGGGAGACGGTTTGCCGGCGCCAAAAGCGGAAGCCAGTGATCGATATTTTTGATCCCGATTCGTCGAAGGGAAGAATTTAAAGTGGCGGCGGCAGTTGAATCGCTTGCAATTGTCCTGAGCCGCGGGCTACCGAATGAGGGCATCTATTGCTGTTGGAAAAGCAATCGATGGTTAAGATAGGACAAGATCGGAAGAGCAGGCGGATCGCCTTTTTTTGTAGATTCAGCATCGAGCAAATATGAACAGTATCAACGCTCTGACCGCCAAACAGAAATTTCTCTTCATGCTCGCGTTCGCGGGTCTTTTCGCGTCGCGCGGCTTTGCGGATACTCCGCATTTGACAGTCACCCAGCCGGGCGGCATGCCGGGTGTTCCGGTGATCACCGGGGCGGAAAAACTCACCAACGGCGTGCGGATTTCGTGGTACGGGCCGCCGGGTTTTTATCAAATTGTAAAGAAGGGATCGTTAAACGACAAAACGTGGCAGACGGTCGGTGGGCGCACCAATGCGAGCGGCGTGGCGACGATCACCGGGCTCACGAGTAACGCGTTTTTTCGCGTGTCCGGTTTAGCGCCTCAATACGCGGGCTCACAGGCTTGCGCCGAATGCCATCAAGGGCTTCACGATTCGGTGAATTACACGAAGCACGCGGGGGCGTTCACGAACGCGGCGTTTGTGGCTTCCGGAGGGCAGACGAACAGTTCGTGTATCGCATGCCACACGGTCGGCTATGGCCTGCCCAATGGGTTTGTCAGCCTGCACGACAAGAATACGTTCCCCCGGCTTGCCGGTGTCCAATGCGAAAGCTGCCATGGGCCGGCGGGAAATCACGCGGCGAATCCCGACGATATCACAGCGCGTCCGCGGGTGGAATTGGCGGCGCAGGTGTGCGGCGGTTGCCACACGGGCTCGCAACATCCCACTTTCGACGAGTGGAAAACGAGCGGCCATTTTCAGGTGGTGGAAGACATGAGTCCGGCCAGCCGAGTGGATAGTTGCGGCCGGTGTCACTCGGGTTCGGCGCGCCTGACGATGCTCAAGGGCGGCGATCCTCTCTCCGTTACCAACGATGCGAACGTGGGCCTCGTCTGCGTGGTGTGCCACAATCCGCACCAGGTTACGTCCAATCCCGCGCAGTTGCGCAATCCCCTTAGCTCAACGAATCATTATTCGATTACGACTTCGGGCACGTTCACAAATCAGTATGACCCGAATATCAATTTGTGCGCCCAATGCCATAATGATCGCGGTGCGGGGTGGGCCAGCACCAGCCGCCCTCCGCATCATTCGCCGCAATACAACATTTTGCTTGGGTCCGTCGGAGAACTGAAGGCCGGCACCGCCACTTATCAGCCGGCGGCGCACGGGACTCAGCTTCCGAATCAATGCGTCGATTGCCATATGCAGACAAAGGACGCGGCGGGTTCGCAACCGGCGGTCACGGGGCACAGTTTCCAGGTGGTTTCCTACAATGTATGCCTGCAATGCCATCCGTTCCCGGAATTGCTCGCCACATTCGTGACAAGTTCCGTCTCGGCCCAGATCATGGAAATCAAGGCGGACCTCGACATCTGGGCGATGACCAAGGCGCCGGCTGCGTTGCGGACGAAATACGGCGCGCTGGCGTGGGAGTACGCGACGCCGGGAGATTTGGCGCCCGCTGGCAGCACGGGTCCGAACGCGACCGAACAGGCGCAAATTCCGAACACGATCAAGAAAGCGCGCTACAACCTTTACCTCGTGCTGAACGACGGCAGTTATGGAATTCACAACGGACCGTTCGTGACCAGCCTGCTCGACAACGCCCGAATCTGGGTTCAAACCGAGTTAAACAATTAACATGAGAACTGTGTTGAAAAAATTCGAAACGCTGGCGGTTCGTTGCGGCTGGCGCCGGGCGGCGGCCGCTGGTTCGGCGCTGCTCGTTCTCGGTGTGATTTCCTGCTCGACCGTGCATCGCGCCGTGGTGGTGCTTCCGAATTATCCGGGGGCGAAATACATCGGGTCGAAGGAATGTGAGCAGTGCCATGAGGACATCACCAAGACCTTTGCCACCGCCGACCACGCGCGATTGATCGCGGCGGGTGCGAACGCGCTGGGGGCGGGCTGCGAATCCTGCCACGGTCCCGGCAGCGTGCATGCCGATTCCGGCGGCGAGACCAAACCGCCTTACACCTTCGCCGCGGGCCGTCCGCAGACGACGAGTTTCGGCGGGCACACGCTGGATGATCCGGCGCACGCGACGGAGAAGGTGTGTTTTCAATGCCATGCGGATGTGCGAGGTCAATTTAGCCTGCCGAACCATCACCCGGTGCCGGAAGGCCGGATGACGTGCACGGATTGCCATTCGCCCCATAAGGCTTCCATCTACAAAGGCGGCGGGACCTCGATGCTTACGGAAAATGACAACTGCCTGAAGTGCCATCCGTCGCAACGGGGGCCGAAGACGTTTGAACACGAGGCGTTGCGCGAGGGTTGCACGGTTTGCCATACGGCGCACGGTTCGGTGAACGCGAAGATGCTCACGGCCCGCGATGCGAACCTGTGCATGAAATGCCATTTCCAACAGGTCAGCGGCAGCCGGATTCTCATCGGCGGCTCGGATCACACGGTGCGGCTGCAACAAGGCACGTGTTGGAACGCGGGCTGCCATGAAGCCGTACACGGTTCACGCGTCAGTTCGTCCCTGAGATTTTAACCAGCGACTGAAAGCACCATGAAACGATCATTTTCCAAAATTGCGATTCGCTGTTGCTGGGCCTCGTTGTTCGCCGGCGGCGCGGTGCTGGCGGCGGATACCAATACGCCGCCGGTCAAGGCGGAGCCGGTGATGAAACCGGAGGAGTTTTTTGAGGGCGGGACCAAGCCGTTGAATAACTGGGTCGAATTTTCCGCCGGCGAATTTATTCTTACGGGACGGAAGCCCCAGTTTCAACAGGAACAACGCAAAGGCAACTTCGGGTTTGGAGGAATCGACGATTTGCATTATTCGACGCAAATTGACAAGACGACCACGTTCACGGTGGACGGGCGGGCGATTCCGTGGAACGACGACTACAAACTCAAACTCGATTTGACGCGGGAGAAGCTGGGTTACCTGCGCCTGTCGTACAACGAGTTCGGCACTTATTATAACAGCGACGGCGGTTTTGACCCGGCGACCGGCGCTTATTATGCCAGCCGGGGAGACGCTCAGGCGCTGGACCGCGGGGAATTGTCGATCGAAGCCGGCTTGACTCTCGAGAAAAAGCCGCAGGTAAAATTCAAATACACGCACGCGTTCCGTGACGGCGAAAAAAGTTCGACCATCTGGGGCATCACGCATCCCGGCGGCGTCACGCGCGGGCTCAGCCCGACGTTTTATGACATTGACGAACGCAGTGACGCGTTTCAGCTCGACGTGACGCATCACATTCTGAAGAGCGACGTTGGCGTGGGGTTGCGGTACGAAACCGGAAGTTTGGATAATTCGCTGAAGATCACGCAATCGCCTGGCGAAGTAACGCAGGAAAAAATCACGGACAAGCAGAACACCGGTTTCAATTTGTTCAACGCGAATGCGTTCACGGAAACCTGGTTTAAAACGAAGTTGATGCTGTCCACGGGTTTTTCGTTTTCGGACCTCGATAATGATTTTTCGGGCAGTCGCATTTATGGCTCGGATTTCGACGTGAGTTATGCACCCAACGCCGCGAACGGCGCGGGTTATTACAACCTGAACGGCGCTTCGCACGCGCAGGAATACGTGGCAAACGTCAATTTGCTCGCCATGCCGACGAAGACTTTAACCGTGGTGCCCTCCGTGCGCGTGCAACGGGAGGACACGGACGCCAATTTTACGGGGCAGCAAACGCTCGGCGCCAATGCCGCGCCGTTCAGCGGAAACAGCGACAGCGGCTTGACGGATGTGCGTGAGCGTCTCGACGTGCGCTATACCGGCGTAACGAACTGGGTGTTCACCACTCGCGGCGAATGGACCGAGGGGCAGGGGAACGTGCGGGAATTTGGCGGTACCGGCCCGGTGGGCGGCATTGGCGGTCCGACCATTCAACGCCAGACCGAGGACGACCGCCTTTTCCAGAAATACAGCCTGGGTGCGAGATGGTATCCGTTGCGCACGGTCACGGTGGACGCGGCGGCTTACTACAAGATTGATCACTACGGTTACAACAACAAGGTCGACAGCACGCCGAACGATCCTTCCAGCGGCGATCGTTATCCGGCGTTTCTCGTGATGCAGGATTTTGAAACCTGTGATGGCAACCTGTCGCTGACGCTTCGCCCGCTCCCGACAGTGACGCTGGTGAGCCGTTATGAATACCAGGTGTCGACGATTCACACGAAGCCCGATCCGAGGCCCGATCCGATTTCCGGGCTGTCGGAAACGGAATCGTCTGACATGACCTCGCACATTTTTGCGCAGAACATCAGCTGGACTCCGTGGTCCCGCCTGTTCCTACAAGTCGGCTTTAATTACGTGGCGAGCGAAGTGGAAACCCCCACGTCGAAGTATACTCAGGCGGTTCTTAACGCGCAGAATAATTATTGGACGCTCAATTTCAGTTCAGGGCTCGTGATCAATGACAAGACTGATTTTAACGTCAATTATTTCTACTATCGCGCCGATGATTATCAGAATAATTCGGTCTTTGGCGTGCCTTACGGTTCGGGGCAGCAGGAACATGGCGTGACGGCGACACTCGTGCGGCGGCTGAGCAAGAGCGTGCGCATGACGCTGCGTTACGGGTTTTTCCACTCCGACGACGATCTTTACGGCGGGCACCGGAACTTCGACGCGCACGGAATTTTGTCGACGATCCAATACCGGTTTTAAAGCAAATCAATCACCGCTGCAACCGACGTTTAATCGAGCGCTTTGGACACTGGAAACTTTCGTGTAAAAGGAAAAAGCGGTGTCGCGCTTCGCTTGCCACCGCGCTCCAAAATAGCTGCCGGTTGAATGAGATTTTAGTCGGATTTCTGCGAAATTTTAACGAGTGACACGCCCTGCCAACCCTTCGCTCAGCTCTACTCGTCGGCGGGCGGGTTTTCCCATTCGGGATAAACTTCCGGTTTGAGTTCGCCCCGGCGAATCAACTCCTGCAGATCGCGAATGATGGTGCGACGCGCGACGTTGAATTGCCGTGCCAGCGCGGAAATGTTCGGACGCTCTTTGGATTTTCCCGCGATTTCGCGAATCCGGTTCTGGCGTGCGAGGCGGTCGCTGGAACGGCTGAACAAATCGAGCGCATCGACGCGGTGTGACCGTTCCAAAGCTTCGAATTGGCGCACGAGCTCTTTTTCGCCGCATTCGGTCAGCGCGATTTCCACCGTGCGCTGGAGTTCGTGGACATCCACCGGTTTGGGCAGGCAGTAATGCGCGCGGCGGGGACCTTGCAAGGCGCGGATTTGCTGATGCACTTCGAGCGCGCCGGACACGACGATGATCGGCACAAAGGGCAGGAGTTCCTTCAGCTCCGGCAAAAAATCCAAGCCGAGTTCGCCATCCGAGAGGACATGATCGAGGATGAGGACCTGCGGGCGTTCGCGAGGGATTTGCGCCAGGGCTTCGGTGCCGTTTTTCACGCGGATGAGTTTGTATTTATCGAGCGCTTCCTCGTAGATCTCGTACTGGAAATCGTCGTCTTCGATGATGAGAATGACGGAGAGAGGGGGCATGGGAGTTAGGGAGTTGGGGGAGTTAGGGAATTAAATGAGTTAAATAGGTTAAATAGGTTAAATGAGGACCAGAGTGCGCGTCTGCACTCACTTAACCTATTTAACTCATTTAACTTATTTAACCGCTTCATGCTTTCGAATGGGTAAAATCAAGGTAAACGTGCTGCCGACATTGACAATAGACTCCACACTGAGGCCGGCTTCAAGCTTACGGGCCAGTTCATAAACCATCGAGAGGCCCAGGCCGGTGCCGCGCCGGGCAGACATTGCTTTGGTGGTAAAAAACGGCTCGAAGATGCGGGACAGATTTTCGGGCCGGATGCCACAGCCGAAGTCCTGGACCGAAACCAGGGCATACTCGTCCGCCGGCGGCGGCGCGAGCACGAGAGCGGTGGGCAAATTCCGGACCGTGCGGAGGGTGATAACGATTTGCTTTCGAGAGGCGGCGGTTTCCGCTTCCGCCGCGTTGAACACAAAATTTAGAATGACTTGTTGGACGAATTCCTTCACCACGGGCACTTGCCGCAAGCCCGGCTCCGGCTTGAATATCACCGCTGCGTCCCGTTGAAAGCGATCGCCCAGCAATTGAATGGTGTCGCCGACAACGACGTTCAGGTCGCAGAGCACCGGTTCATCGCTGGAGCCCGCGCTGAAGCCGAGCATGGCTTTGACGATGCCGGCGCCCTGTTCCACGACGGTTTTGATGCGGTCCACGCGAATGCGGATCTTCGCGGAATTTTCCACGTTGTCTTCGATGATTTGGGCGGAGCCTTTGATGATGGATAGGATGTTATTGAAATCGTGGGCGATGCCGGCGGCCAAGGTGCCCAGAGCGTTCATTTTCTGGCTGTGCACGAGTTCGCGGCTGGTGATTTCCAGTTCGCGCGTGCGCTCGGCAACTTTCTTTTCCACTTCCGCATAACTCAGGAGCAATTTGCGGTGCCGGTTGAACGCGAGAGCGGCGAAGAAAATGGCGGTGACCATGCCGGCGAAAGAAATGAGCACCAGGCGCGTTTCCTTGTACCACGGCAACGCTACGGAAAAGGTCAGTCGCGCCGGCTTTGCCTCAATGTTGCCGTTGCGGTCCATTGCCCGGACTTCGAGCGAGTGCGGCCCGGAGGCCAGTTCGGAAAAGTTGACGAGGTTCGAATCGAGGAAGGCAGACCAATCATGCTGATCCAAACGGTAGGAATAAAGCAGCCGGTCGCGCAGAGTGTATTTCCACTTGTCGTCACCGCGAAAAACCACGGTGATGGTCGCGTTTTGCGGGACGGAACCTTCCTCCGACTGCGCGTGGATTTTGGTCCGGGGCGCGCTGGAATCGACGTTTGGATAGAAGAGCGCCAGGCCGCGCGAGGTACCGGCCCAAATCCGGCCATTGCGATCTTCATAAACCTGGCGGGCCGCCGCGCTCGGCAGGCCTTCCTCCAGGCTGTTTTCAATCCACGCCCCCGGTGTGAAGCGGTGCACGCCGCTGTTGGACGCCACCCAGACGGTTCCATCATGAGCCCGGATTAAATTATTGATCTGGTCAAAACCCGAACGGATGAGGGACCAATTCTGGCCGTTCAACTCCCAGATGGAATCCGGCAGGGCGCACCAGAGTTTTCCACCGGCGGTTTCAATGAAGGCAACAATCGAGCCGGGCGGTAATTCATTGGTGACGGTCAGCCATTTTTTGTCGTGATAACAAATGACGCCGTGATCGCCTCCGAGCCACAGATCGCCATTCTGGGTTTCCAGAAACGCGCTGTAGGCCCAATCCGGCGGTGCGGCCGGGAACGGCTGAAACGAAGTACCGTCATATTTCTCGAAACGGCATTTCGGCAATGCGCTGTCGGTGGTTTCGACGGCTACGGCGCCGTCGCGGAACACGCCCAGGGTGGAGCGTCTTTCATTGCGGGCGGCGGGCAGCGAATTGAAAGTGTCATTTTCCTGATGAACCTGAAAAAGATGGTCGCCGCTATCCAGCAGGAGATCCCCGTTTTTCAGCGGCCACAACACGCGCGCGCTCTGTAATGCTTGCCGGAAAGTTCGGGAGAAGTGTTCCTGGTCGCGTCCATTTTCCAGCGAATGCAACGTGCCGCCGGAGACAAACCAGAGCCGCGACTCGGAATCCTCCGCGAGGCAGGGCACGGGGGAATTCAACCGTTCCACCGCGCGGGGAGTTTTCCATAGCGGCGGACTGTAGCGCAACAGACCGTCGGCCGAGGCGATCCAAAAGGTGCCGTTGGTTTCCACCGCGACATCAAAATAATTGCCGCTGTAGATTTCTTCGCTTTCGGACGCGGCGGTCCCGCTGCGGTCGACCGCGAACACGCTATTAATAGTCACGATCCAGGTGATGCCTTCCGCTCCCAGCCACGCGCCGCGAATTCTTTGGTTGCCGGCGGGCTGGGTGATCCAGTCCTTGCCGTCGAAATGAACCACCAGTCGTTGTTCGCTCGCGAGCGAGTCCGCCACGCAGGTGACGCCTTCGGCGTTTACGTCCTGCAGCGGTTGCTGCAAATTCTCGAATTCCAAGGTTTCGGGGGCGAGAAATTCAGTCCATTCGTCGGTCGCTTTCAGGTTGCGGGCGGGAGCGACCGAGTGTTCCAGGCCGCGCGCGCCGGAAATCCAGACGCTTCCGTCGCGGGCAATCGTCAACCCGAGGAAAGTTTGCAGGCCGGTTCTGTCTGCGGACTGCAGGGGAATAAGTTTGGGTTCATTGGGTGTTTCGAGGTTAAACTCCATCAGTTGATCCGGGAGCAGGATAAGCACCCGATTTTGTTTAATCACCTGGATGGGGACCAATGGACTGGCCACGGGAGCCACGCCGTTGACGAGGCGGGCGATTTCAGGGATGGGATAAGTCAGCCAGGCGCCCTCGCGAAATTCCGCGAGGCCTTGCGAGGTGACGGTCCAAAGGTGCCCGGCGGAGCTCTCGTACACGCGGTTGCGGCCGATTTCGGGGGAGGGGAAGTTGGTGATCGAGAAACCATTCAGCTCGCTGATGGAATCCGAGTTGATGTGTTTCGTGAGGATTTTTTCATTAGGGCCAAGGGCGACGGAAACACAGGTGGAGTCCGGCATGCCGTCGGGGGCGCGGAAGATTCGCCAGTCGGAATACCTCTGCGCGAACGCCGCGGGCGCGAGCGCGAGGAATACCGCCAGAAAAAAGCATCCTTTGCGCGTCGTCATTGTGTTGATCGCCATGTTTCGCGTCGCGCTCAAATTATCCCTTGGGCAAGCGCGCAGCGCAATCAAAAGCGACCCTGTGCGCCGCGACGCACGGCGTCCGGGAATTCTGCAACCCCGCTTGGAGCGCGGAGCATCGCTCCGCGCGAAGGCTCAGCGGTCCGCCGAATCAGTGCGAATCACGCCGGGCAATGCTCTGCGCTCCGCCGGTTCGCGCATTTTGCGGAAATTCCGATTAGGGCTCTTTCCGAAGCACCGTGCTGCGCTGGGCCCAATCCGGATTGGCATCGGGATAATCGAGATTGTAATTCAGGCCGCGGCTTTCCGGCCGCGCCAAGGCGCTTTTCACAATCAATTCCGCCACCGTTGCGATATTTCGCAACTCGAGCAAATCGCCGGTGACGATGAAGTCCCAGTAATATTCCTGGATTTCCTCCTGCAGATTGCCGATGCGCTTCTGCGCGCGCTGCAATCGTTTGTTGGTGCGGACAATGCCGACATAATCCCACATCAGGCGCCGAATTTCGTCCCAGTTGTGCGAGACGACGACCATTTCGTCGGCGTTCGTGGCGTTGGCGGATTGCCAGAGAGGAATGTCAAATTCGTTTGCGGTACGGGGCTGGGTGATGACTTTATTCGCGGCCCGATGGGCGCAAACGAGCGCTTCGAGGAGGGAATTACTCGCGAGCCGGTTCGCGCCGTGGAGCCCGGTGCAGGCAACTTCGCCCACGCCGTAAAGACCGGCGATTTCCGTTTCGCCATCCACGTTGGTGAGCACGCCGCCGCATTGATAGTGCGCCGCCGGCACTACGGGAATCGGTTCCCGTGTGATGTCGATGCCGTATTTAAGGCAGTTTTGGTAAATGTTTGGGAAGCGTTCAATGATAAAATTCGCGGGCTTGTGCGTGATGTCGAGCAGCACGCAATCGGCGCCGCTTTTTTTCATCTCGCTGTCAATGGCGCGTGCCACAATATCGCGAGGCGCGAGCGATTTTTGCGGATGATAATGGTCCATGAATTCCTGGCTGCCGATGGTTTTGAGCACGCCGCCTTCGCCGCGCACGGCTTCGCTGATCAGGAATGATTTGGCGCGCGGATGATAGAGGCAGGTCGGATGGAACTGGATGAATTCCATGTTGGCAATCGCCGCGCCGGCGCGATAGGCCATCGCCACGCCATCGCCGGTGGCGATGTCGGGATTGGTGGTATAAAGATAAACTTTTCCGCAGCCGCCGGTGGCCAGCAGCGTGACCGGGGCTTTGAAGGTGACCACCCGCCCGGAATTTTTATCCAGCACGTAAACGCCGAGGCAGCGGTTCTCGCCCAGGTAGCCGAGCTTCTGGCTGGTGATCAAATCAATCGCGAAATGGTTTTCGAAAACCTCGATGTTCGGCTGGCGCGAAACGGCGTCCAGGAGCGCGCGCTCGATTTCGCGGCCGGTGACGTCCTTGGCGTGCAGGATGCGGCGTTTGGAATGGCCGCCTTCCTTGCCCAGATCCAGTTCCGGGCGCCCATGATTCTCGCGCTCCGAAAATTTCATTCCCAATTCGATCAACTCCTGGATGCGCTCCGGCCCTTCCTCGACGATGGTGCGAACGACCTTTTCATTACACAACCCCGCGCCGGCTTCAAGCGTGTCGCGCACGTGCATCTCGAAGGAATCCTCGCGGCTGGTGACGGCGGCGATGCCGCCCTGGGCGTAATTGGTGTTCGATTCGGCTTTGTTTTTCTTCGTGATAATGGCCACGCGCCCGTGCGGCACGGCTTTCAGCGCGAACGAAAGTCCCGCAATGCCGCTGCCGAGGATGAGGTAATCAAATTGTTTCATTGCGGATCAGTCATTTTTTAAAGCCGGGCATTGTCAATTAATCGCGCTTTACCGACAAACACGGCCAGCGCCATGTGTGCACCGCGCCCAACCTTGGTCAGCGATTCAAGCGTATCCGGATCAAAAAATTCCACGTAATCGAGTTTTGGGGCAGGTTCACTTTCAATGAGCTTCTTTAATTTCGCTTTCAAACGTGTCGCGGGAATGGGCGATTTCTTCACCATCGCTTGCGCCTTTTGAATGGCCCGCCAGAGCACGAGGCCTTGCCGGCGCAAATCGCCCTCGAGATATTTGTTTCGTGAGCTCATGGCGAGGCCGTCCAGTTCGCGGTGGGTGGGTGCGATATCGATGGCGATTGGAAAATTCAAATCGCGCGTCATGCGTTTGATGACGGCCGCTTGTTGAAAATCTTTCGCGCCGAAGACTGCCACGTCCGGTTGCGCGATGTTGAAGAGTTTTGCGACAACTGTGGCGACGCCGCGAAAATGTCCCGGCCGCGCGGCGCCTTCCATGCCTTGCGAAAGTTTTTCTTCGACTACGTAGGTGCTGAAACCGCCGCTGGTGGGGCGAGCGTCCTTGCGACCCGCTCCATGCGGCGACTTTCCCGACTGCGGATACATCTCCTCGTCGCGGGGCGTGAAAACGACATCCACGCCTTCATTGCGGCACAATTTCAAATCGCGCTTCAGGTCGCGGGGATAACGGGAGAGATCTTCCTTCGGCCCGAACTGTGTCGGGTTCACGTAGATGCTGACCGCGACCTTGCCATTTTTGCCCGCCAGCTTTCGCGCGCGTTTCACGAGGCTCAAATGGCCGGCGTGCAAATAGCCCATGGTCGGCACGAGGCCGATCTTTATTCCCGCACGCTGCCATTTTTTCGCGAGCCGCTGCATGGCGGCCACGGAGGTCACGACTTGCATGCGCGCAGGTTAGTGCCGATTGACAAAAAGACAAGCCGCGCGGAACCGCTCGAAATCGAGTCGCGAACGTGCAAACAAAAAACGCGAAGGTTCTCACCTTCGCGTTTCGGGTGGCGCTCAGGGAGCGCTGCAAATTATCGTTTGAACTGCAAGGGCGCGCTTTGGGGCATTTCGTGCGCGCACGGTTGGTTCGTTGGAGAATCGGCTTCGCGATTCACGGGTTGCACCAGGCCTTTTGAGAGCATGTAGACTTCGACTTCCTCGCCGCTGATGTCGGGCAGCATATGGCCTTCGATTTCGACGCACGGGCTGAGCATCTGGCCGCTTTTCTCGATCATCTCCTGGCGTTGTATCGGGTCGTTGATGATGTCGCGGTCTTCGAACGGCAAATCGTATTTGCGCATGACGGCGCGGACGCCCTGGCTCCAGCCACAGGATGGTTTCAAGTAAGCAATGATTTTCGGTTTGTTCATAAAAATTGGTTCGCCTCTAAGTTGGCATAATGGCGGCATATTGCAATGCGCATCTACATTTCCTCAAACAAGCAAGTAGGAGACGAGGTGACGAGTCTCTAACTTCTCTCCCGGAGCCTGGAAATTTGAGACTCGTCACCTCGTCTCCGGCTGACAATGGAATCGAATGCTCGCCCGCCCGCGTTTTGCGATTGCGTCCGGGGTGCTATCCCGTGATAAAGAAGCCGAGACGTGAATGTTTTAATCATCCCCGACAAATTCAAAGGCACTCTCACTGCCAGTGCCGCGGCGGATGCCATCGCGCGGGGTTGGCGCAAAGCGAGGCCGTGCGATTCCATCGAAAAGCTGCCGATGAGTGATGGTGGTGACGGTTTTGGCGAAGTGATGAGCGAATTGCTCCACGCCAAAATTCAAAAGGTTAAAACCGTGGACGCCGCGCATCGGCCCTGCGATGCACACTGGTGGTGGGAGCCGAAGACTAAGACGGCGGTGATCGAATCGGCAAACGTCATCGGCCTCGCGAAACTGCCGCCGGGAAAATTTCACCCGTTCGAGCTCGACACATTTGGTTTGGGCGCGGCAATTCGTGCCGCGGCGGCGAAAGGTGCGAAGCGTTGTGTGATCGGAATTGGCGGCAGCGCCACCAATGATGGCGGGTTTGGCCTGGCCTGCGCGCTCGGGTGGGAGTTTTGGAGCGGTGATGGTGCGCCCATTCTGCGCTGGACGGAATTGCATCGGCTCGCGCGGATTTTGCCGCCGAGACGCACCCGTTGGTTTGCAGAATTGATTGTCGCGGTGGACGTGCAGAATCCGCTGCTGGGTGTGCGCGGGGCGACGCGGGTTTACGGCCCGCAAAAGGGTTTGCTTTCATCCGAATTTCGCGAGGCAGAGAGGAATCTGCGCCGATTGGATGCGTCGTTTAATCAGCGGCGGTCGCAGACCGCCGCTTCAATCGCGGGGGCAGGCGCGGCGGGCGGGCTCGGTTTTGGTTTGATGACTTTTCTTGGCGCGAAAGCCGAACCCGGTTTTGATTTGTTCGCACGCTTCGCGAAATTGAAAGAACGTCTGCGCGCCGCGGATTTGGTCATTACTGGTGAGGGGTGCATTGACGATTCCACGTTCATGGGCAAGGGCGTGGGGGAAATCGCGCGCCGCTGTCGGAAAGAAAAAATTCCATGCCTTGCCTTCGCCGGGAAAATCGCCGCGCGCGCTGCGGCGAACCGGTTCTTCACCGAAGCGCGCTCTCTCACTGAATTAACAGCTGTGGCGAAAGCAAAAACAGATTCGGCCAGATGGCTGACGCAGTTGACCGAGCAAACGGCCCGGCAATGGCGGCAAGCTAAAGCTTGAACTCTCCGACACGCGCCCGGTAACGTTCTGGGATGAACCTTGAAGATCATTTGGGCGATATCATCCGCAAAGCGCGGGCGATGACCGGCGTTTCGGGCGCCGACGCGGCGCACGCGGCCGGTTTGAGCGAGGCGGAATTTTCGGCCTTGGAACAATCCGGCAATCCCGCGGGCAAAATAAAATTTGCGGAACTGGCAGCGGCGATTGGCTTGAGTGGCGCCAAACTCGAAGGCATCGCGAAGGGTTGGCTGCCATCGCCAAAGGATTTGAGCCCCTGGCGCGAACTACGCCAGATCAGCACCACCCAAAACGGCAACGAGGTGCATTGTTATCTGGTCTGGGACGAAGTCACGCGCGAGGCGGCGTTGTTCGATACCGGTTGGGATGTTGCGCTGGTATTGAAAGTAGTGGAAGAGGAGCAGCTTCAACTCAAACACTTGTTCGTCACCCATTCGCACCCGGATCACATCGCGGGCATGGCTAAGCTGCGCGAAGTGCTTCCGAAGATTTTCCTGCACAGCGATTCCAAAAGCGCGTTGCCGCAGCACAAAAACCGCCGGAACGACCACATCCATCTCGGCAGCCTGCGCATCACGAATCGTGAAACGCCCGGGCACGCGGAGGACGGCGTGACGTATGTGGTGGGCAACTGGTCGGAGGACGCGCCGTATGTGGCGATCGTGGGCGACGCGATTTTTGCCGGGTCAATGGGTGGCGCGCCGCAGAACGGCGCGTTGGCAAAACAGAAAGTGCGTGAGCAGATTTTATCGCTGCCGGCTGAGACTTTGATTTGCCCGGGCCATGGTCCGCTCACGACGGTGGCGGAGGAGAAGGCGAACAATCCGTTTTTTGCTTGACCGAGCTCGCGGGCCAAAAATCACGGCAACAATTTGACGCGATAGAATCGACTCGTGTTCGTCGCCTGCATATCGGTCCAGAGTGCTGGACCATTCGTGAGATAAAGGTTCGTCAACGTTTGCCAATTTGTTGAGCTGAAATCGGCCAGCATTTCCACGCGGTAGTTTCGGTTGGTCAAGCCGGAAACAGTGAGTTGAGGCGGAAACGTTGATCCGACACCAAGCGCCACGAATGGGTCGGAAACGTAAGCAACGGGTTTGATATTGGGCACCGACGGATAGGCTTGTCCCGCAGCGACTACGTTTCGGTCGCCGGACGCCACGTCCCAAAGCCAGACATTGGAGGCTTGGAGGCTGCGTTGGGTCCAATTGGTGCCGTCGGGAGAGGTAAATATTCCAGGTCCGCCTACTGCGACCAACATTC